>Ga0099826_10004107_pt1 | contig 10116 bp, 5 predicted proteins | sample Mtrugardesep15_FD_76830 | JGI IMG/M metagenome (GOLD analysis project Ga0099826, IMG submission 76830) | Root nodule microbial communities of legume samples collected from California, USA - M. trunc garden sep15 | ecosystem: Host-associated > Plants > Roots > Nodule | place: USA: California...
AAACTGAGTGCATAATTTTTTATATGGACTAAAAACACTATTAAAATTAAGTAAGGACTAAACTTAAAATATCCCAATTTTATAGGGACCAAAAACATATGATGTCATTTACCACATGGCAACCATGTCATTTGAAATGTACATGTGGCATGTCTCGGTCAACATTTTGTTAGCCTAGTCAGCACAATTTGACGGCAAGGACCAAACTTACAAACGGATAAAAACGTTGGGGATGAAAAATTTAATAAAATTTAAATAGGAACCAATGTTGAAAAATCACTTATTTGTAGGGATCTTAAACATAATTAACCCTACATATTATTGATTAACACGTATATATTACTAATTGACCAATAACTTTGTAAATAATAAATTTGATTTTACTTCTTAATCAATTAAGTTCCTCTTAATTGATTAGATCACTAAGTCTAATCAATTAGCCACACCCAAAAGAAGTACAACTAGTTTGGAAATCGGTACAATTAGTACTAATTGTAACAATGAATGAGTAGAAAGATATAGTTACGTGAAAGATATAATTCCACTTAACTAATGTTTTTTTATTTCTTTAGCAAGTGTTCTTAAAGCACTTGTAGCATTACCCTTATTTTATATACATTCATTTTTTATTTTTTTTTAAACTATGTACATTCTTTTAATCTCACAAAAATATACTATCATTTAAATCACATTGTCATCTTGCTTCCTTTATTTATCCTAATTGTTTTTTTTCTTTCTCGACAGCCTAGTAAATATGGCCCATACATTGTATATATACTGAAGTGAGGAGTTTGGATTTCAAATCTTAAATCTTGTGTATTATTGTCTCTACAACTATCAACTAACATGTGCTTAAAAACCTCCTTCTTCTCGAGGAAGGGTGTAATCGAGAATTCGACCAAAGATAAGTAACTTTAATCTCGTTAATCTATATATGTATGCGTGCATGCGCATGTGTACAGATGTTTGCACTAATTGACTTTCGGTGATCTCTAAGATGAACAATTGAACCACGTGATGACAAGTCATTAGATGATTATGAGTTTGTGGGGTTTAGTCTAAGTTTTTAAATGAAAATAGTCTTTATGCGTTCTTGGCCTCTAAACCCTTAATTCCCCATCTATTATGAAGTGTACATTACAACTTTGTCCCTAAGAATGTAAGGGAGATTTTTAAATGAGAAAGAGGGAGCTTTGGAGAGATGGGTTAAGAGGGAAAAGATAAATTTCTCACCTTATTTGAGATAGTATTTTTGTTTGTGTTGTCATGAGGTTAGATGAATCAAACGATAAGGAAAAATGAAAACAGAGCAAAAGCAAAAATGAAATTCTGGTTGACTCTTGTAGTCATTGTTGTTTGTTTCGATCAATCATCATCATCATTTCCATGCAAATCAACAATTCCAGGTGATTGGAAGTATCCCAATGTTTTTTCTTGTGATATTAAACCATACTAAATATTTTCCATATTTGCCATTTTCTTGTGATATTAAATTATACTAAGTTTAGGTTAGGGTGAAATTGCTTATTAACTATACATGTGAATCAATTCAAGTTATATTAAACTATAGAACAGAGCAAGCAAAACTGAAGAAGAAGAAAGAAACAGAGAAAGCAAAACTGAAGAACAAAAATGAAATTGTGGTTAATTCTTGCTGCCATTGTTGTTTGTTTCAATCAATTATCATCATCAACATTTCCATGCCAACCAAGCATTCCAGGTGATTGTCCAAGTCCAACTCAACCACAACCAGAAACCTCTAATAATCAGTGTAAGTGTGAAAAAGCAACTTTCATCAAAATGCTGATGAAGCTTGATCCAGGCACAAGCCTGTTAAGCTTCATCACATTTTTGCAGACTGTTTCATTTCTTTAGTTTTTGTTTCTTGATATAGAATTTATTTAGTTTGGAATTGTGATTTCAGATGAACCATGAAATGAAAATTTGAAAGTATTTTGATGTTTTCTTAAGATTGTGAATCTTCTCTTCTTTTTAATTTTAAATTTAGTTTGAAAGTATTCTACATTCTCATGAGTCATACTAGTGTAAAAAGATTCTGAAGTTAATAAATGTTATGCAATTTGGTTATTTTGAGTGTTGTACTGCTCAAATTTTGCGGTAAAATTTCATATCAAGATTTAATTGGTTTAATTTGAAAACCAAAGCAGTTTAATTGGTTTGATATGGATTCTTATGAAGATGAAACAAGGGTGGAAGTAGGCGGTGAGAGTTTAAATAATGAGGATATGAAACACCGGTTAAAGTCTAAACAAGTGAACAAAAGTTTCATATTTTCTTATATTGTTGGTACATGTTTGAATGTAAACATGAATAATTCAATAAGAAAGTAGGGAACGATTCCTCTCCCGCAACCATGAAAAGCTAACTATTGCACCAAAGAGGAAAAGACTGGTAAGAAATGGTAAAAAATAATGTGAGATCCAAGGTTTTTGATCTTGTCAATCTATACATGTGTTTGTGCGTGCGCACGGACGTGCATGAATGTTTGCACTAATTGACTATAAGTAGTCTCTTAGATGACCAATTGAACCACGTGATGAGAAGTCATTAGTGAGACTGAGGTGATTATGAGTTTGTTAATAGTTGTAATAACAAAATTTCTATATATGTGATCTATAATCTATTTGGACATAAACTTATGCTAGTAAATGTGTTTAAATAAGTCATTCTAAATGGTTTAAAGCCAACAAATTCTCAATTGCGTTTATCAAAAAATAATAAATATACATATGTTGTATTTTGGCTACCGGTTGACTTTCATTATTATTCTTTGTTTTCCGTTCTTTCTACCTTATACCTTATTTAGCGAAAAAATAGATAATTAATAATAACATACTCTCTCTGTTTCTAATTATAAGTAAAATTGACTTTTTAAGTTCATTCCATTAATAATGTACGTAGTTTATATTATGGACCACATACATCATTAATTGAATGAACCTAAAAAATCAATTTTGCTTCTAATTAGAAACAGAGGAAGCAGTTTATAATAGCTGGATTTATAGCGAATAACTTATAAGCTAATTTACAACATATAACGGATAAGTGAGCTGATTAAATTTGTAGTGTTTGATAAAATTATCGGTTGACCTAAGTTATACATATTTTTTTAAGTGAACCTAACTAATAAACATGAAATGACATAAAAAGTAGGGTTAAATATGTTTTTGGTCCCTGTATATATACCAACTTTTTCTTTTAGTCCCTATAAATTTTTCCTTCAACTTCTAGACCTTATAAGATTTTCAATCACTACTTTTGGTTCCTATTTTCAAGTCAATTTTTGTATTTTTAATGAAATTGTGCAGAAATGTGTAGAATAATGTAAAAATCACTCAAAAAAATTAGAAGTTTTTAACAAAACATAAATTAAATATGAATTTTCAACCACCAATAATATAAAAATTCATATTTGAATCATGTTTTGTTAAAAAATTCTATTTTTTTGGGAGAAATTCTTATAATATTATAAATTTTCAACATAATTTTATTCAAAATAAGAATTCTACATATGAGTTTGCTTTATATGAGAGACCAAAAGTGAAAATGAAAAAATTTTAGAAGACTAAAAATTGAAGAATTTTTTTGGAGAAACTAAAACAAAAGTTGACATATTTATAAGGACCAAAAACATATTTAACCCTAAAAATATATATGTTTGACTAATACTTAAATTTTTTCAAGTAAGATATGGAACGGGTAAAATTGAGATAAAAACAATAAGTTATATGTTAGTGAAAATAAACTATAAACTGATAAAAATAAGTTATATGTTTGTAAGATAAAAATGTTACTAATCAAATCTTTTTCTATCATGAGTTTATAAGCTCAAAATTTTACATTGTCAGACATCCAACTTTATTTTTGTAACCAATCATTCCTCATTAAACCGAACAGTGATTTTTATTCTTTTTTAAGTTTCTTTTTATATCATCCAAATACTACAAATCTCTTTTAGTTTTTTATTTCCTCCATTTTAAAATATAAGCAAAAATCACTTTTTAGGTTCATTTGATATGTATGTGGTCCATAATATGAACCACATACATCATTAAATGAATGAACTTAAAAAATGATTTTTGTTTATATTTTGAAACGGATTTTAATCAAAATTCGTTTACTAAAAGTGTACTGCTTCTAACCATTGTTTAAACACGTGGGAAGATTGTTGTTTCGACACAATATTGAACCGAGAATAGTGAGAAAATGCGATCATTTTGAGCCTTTTAAATTGACCATGTTGTATACTAAATGAGTAACAACCTCTTAGTGAACAAAAAAACCAACAACTTTACAATTATGTGTATGCGTTGGAAGGAAGTACCATTGAGACTCTAAGCCACCTAAAAAATTTGTACCAAACTTTACTTGTCGATCAAGTTAGGTTGCACCAATGGCAAATCACAAACCCTCTGGCTGGTAAAACTCTGCACCTAGCTAGGTTGCCTCTTGTTGATAACCTTTGACTGAGCAATATGAAGAGTGTTTTCATCTTGTGAGGGTTAACGAAAGAAAGTTTTTTTTCTTTTCGAAGAAACAAAATAATATTTTATTAAGATAAATATGCATCCAAAACACAAGATATGTTATGGCAATGCCAAATACAAGGCAAGATCAAAGTCCTCAGAGGACCGTACCTCTGATAGCACCACAAACAACAACAAAAACTAAAAATCACTTAATGATTCTCAAAAACCTAAATTACCAAGACCAAAGCTCCAACAACATAGAAAGAGAACTCCAAAAACGAAGAAAAACTAAACCTCCGCCAAAGGACAAACTTCAAATAAGCTGACCAAATAAATTAACCGATGAACGAATAAAAGATTAAGCATTTAGGATCTCGCTCCATGCTACTAACGAACTGTCAGGTAACTAAAGACAATACGAAGAATGTCTTCTAATGTTGATTAAATCATCCAATTGGCCAAATTTTATTGGAGAACAGTTGCAAGAACATTTTAGCAACTGTATCTAAGTTTTCTCCATAAATAAATTATAACCAATTCCCTAAACTTGTCAATAAGCTCTTAATTGCAAATTGTTTTACAATTAAGGAAGGGACCTAGTTACAAACTACTACTCCCTCCCTCTGTCGCCATATACAAAAGCCCCTTTTGTACTTGTCACGTATCTTTTAAAAAATCAATAATTAATGTGCATAATTTGTATATGAATATACCTAAATTATCTATTATGTATAGAATACTTCGATATTGACTATTTCATCTTCTAATCTAAAATTTCACAAAGGTGCTTATAATTAAGGACGGAAGAAGTAATAATTTAGAGACTCAGTTAAAACTTCTTTTAATTCAAGAACTGCTTAAAAATAATCGAAAAGATTAGAGACCTCCAAAGTAATTTATCAATACCACATTTCTATAATTGTACATACATTAAAGGTTTCAGAAGTTCATTGATGAATGACAGTTAGGGGTGTGCAAATAATTTGGTTAACCACAACCAAATCAACAACCAAACCTTTCCATTTTTTAAAGCCCAGCCCACTTTATAAGAAAACCAACCCAGTCCATTTAACACAAAAATTGGTAAACTGATTTATCATTAGTTTATAACCGGTTTTGTCCAAATCAGAATGCATGTATCTTCTAGAAAACTGCTTCTAATTTCTCCTTCTAGAACTTGTCAAAAAAAAAAATAAATCTCCTTCCAAAAAATCACTTATTCTTCTCAGAACGCGCGAATACCTTCAGAATCAATTTACAAACTCATAGTCTTTCTCAAATCACGTTGTTGTTTGGTTCATTAGGAAAGTCATGTGTTTTTGTTCAGATACCATAGAGGAATGAAATCACGGTTTTTCCGGCGGAGAGGATTCTTTCTATTATCGGAGTCGAGTGTTAGATACGCCGGTGACGGAGGACCACATGAATAGAGAGTCCGATGTTTTCGAGATCATCAGCGGCGGTAATCTCGTCGAGCCAGCTGAGGTGCGGTGATCCAGGTGGGTTGCTTTCGCCTAAGAGATTTAACCGGCGACGGTTAAGTGAAAAGAGGACGAGAATTAAATTACGGTTATTAATGAATGAGGAAGAGGACAGACACGTGGAAGATGATTGGTGATAGAAGTAAATGAAAGGAGTAATTGTAGGGTGGTGATGGGAAAACTGGTTCAATTTCCACCAAAATAATTTTTATGCCAAACTGGAGTTTAATCGATTTTGAACCAATTTTGACCCGAATCCAAACTGCTTTTTCCAGAAAATCGGTTTTTAGTTAAATGTATTTAGAAACCAAACCAGAACCTATATTTGGTTTCAGTTTGGTATGGTTTTGAAACCATGCACACCCCTAATGACCAATGTTCCGCAAATCGAGTGTTAACTCACCGAGTTTACCGAGTTTACATGTTTAGGTACCAAAATCGTGTTAACTCGGAGGTAAATTCAATTTCTGATAAAATCAGAATGTTTGACGAGTTTGACGAGTTTGACTCGAGTTAACTCGATCAAACTTGGTAAACTCGTGTAAACTCAATCGAGTTTATGACTAAAAAAAATTGACCCATTTTTTTGACCTATTTTATTTCAAAGCCCAATTCTTTTTATTTAAGTCCAAATACTGAATAGTTGCCTTTACGTAACACTGAAATGAAACGTTTCTTTTTCTTTCTTCTCTGAGTTCTCAAACCATGAACAGTGGAGCACATACCAGTTAGGGTTACGGTGGTGGAAGGAAAACTATTCCGATTTCGACACCGATGATTTCGACGCCGGTTGGGATTGCGGTGGTGGTGTTTGCTGCCAGTTGTGGTAGAACTGTAGAAGAAGGCATATTTTCTTATTTCAAGTTTAGTCTGTATTTTGATGTTAAGTTAAACATAATGTTTTATTATTATGGTTGAAAACCTTTATAATTTAGTCATATTTTGCACTATTTGACCATTTACAATATTATATTAGTTTACGCATGTTATATAAATAATAAATTTTATTTAATTTTAATTTTAGGTAAACTCGTAGTCGAGTTTACCTAAGCAAAACGAGTTGAGGTAAACTCTCGAGTTGTAAAACCTTGCTAATGACAGTACTAAATGATGGTTTGCTCCCTATTGGCAAAACATTTGGTTTGTAATGCATTTCACTATCTAAGTGAAAAGCAAAAGAAACAAGGCATGACAATCATAAAAAGCATCCAAATCCAAATTTCTTATAACATATGGCAATTTCAGCACTTCCAAGTGTAACAACTTGGTTAATATATTTCAATAAAGCCTGTGCAAAAACATATACAAACTTCAAAGAAATGTGGATTAATATCAAAATAATGTAACACTAAGAACATGTTTGTGTTCATCATATTGTCTAGTATACGAGGAATATATCAGGTTAGCGGGTTCCCCGATTTTGAGTATCTCACAGCTGAGCAAAGCCCTTAATTTGTACATCTGCCATTGTTGCAACTGAAGTGAACTTTTAATTTATAACCATTCCTTTGATAGAAAATCTCATCAAATCAGAGTAAGATGAATGTTACTATTTAAGTAAAGGCTGGTCAAAAACTATGATCCAATCCAAAGATCATGAGTTGATTAAAACAACTGGAAGAACAAACTTGTTGATCCATCTCCGAAGGTGCGAAGATCAGCTGCTTTAACCAATGCTCTGCATAGGGGGCAAGTCCTTTCTCTCTCAAACCTGAATAAAGAAGTGAGTTTGTTGGAGTTACAACTTAAAAGAGAAGTTGTTGTAAGAGAAAAATGTAATACAATCTAACTGCCTCTTAATACCAGTTTGTGTAATGACTTGTATAACAAAAATGATTTAATTTTCAGAGATTTTATGTTAAACATAACCTAATTTTCATTTGACTACAATTATTAGAAGAGAAAAAACACTTATTTTAAATAGTTACAACTATAGCTTTTCTCTATAAACTACTCGAAATAATTACTAAACATAATCAGCAATCTCAACATTCAATAAACTTCCAAAAGATTTTTTTTTAAAAAAATGGTAGATTTTCAATAAAAATCCTTGAACAAATGCACTTCTACATAAGTCAAACACGTCTCAAATATCATCAGTAGTTATTTCAGTATCTGACAACTTTCAAGTGGCATTTCTAAATTTTGGTATGGAATGAAATTTTAATAGCTTGAGGAAACAGTACTTCCGGGCTCTGGCCATTAAGAGTCATGGTAACGGAACCATAGAAACCAATCCACTATTTGGTTTAGGTTTTGATAAACCAAACCATTATTTTAGAAAACTAGTTTATGCTTGCAAAACAGTTCCGAACTGGCTTGGTCCCAGTTCAGACTCGGTTTTGATTAAAACCTAGTTTTTAATCCAACGACTTCTTTTTTATTTTCTGACTGCATCCAACAGTTCAGAGTTATTCTGTTTTCTAGAATTCCCTTTGTTTCCCCAATTCTATTAACGAAATTCTGCCTTTCTACTACACTCACTGACTGCCGGAATCATGCTTTGGGATATCCCTCCATTGGAAAAAGATATCGCTGAATCAGGATATCTCGGAGGCAAAATCAGTAGTGACAGGAGCGTTGCTCAGAGCTGCTTCTCGTCGGTGCCGGAGCCTCAATGAGATGACGAGAACCTCACTCGACTGTGACATTATTGAAATCAGATCAAAAACTGTTTGATTTTTCTACAAGTGCAGAGTCCTCGGAGAGAAACGACAAGAAAGGGAACAAATCAGATGAACGAATCAAAGCATGCACTGGCACCAACGAGAAAGGGATGAGAATTTTAACAACGTTAGCATGACATGAAGCGGCTGAGAGCACATAAATTTGGAGAGCACATTAAGTTTGACCATTTGGGTATTGGTTTTAAAAGTGGCTACTGGTTTTCCGGTTTTAATTAAATGGCTACAGGTCAGTTTTTAAGCAAAATAAATTGGGTTTTTTAAATACATATGCCGGGTTTGTTAAAATGGTTCAGCTGGACCAATTTTTTTGGACGTGCCTTAGGCATGACTATATTTGAATGAATAATATTCACCAACGGGATCATTTTTCCTTAGAGCATCTTCATGCCTAGTAAAAGTGCAGTGGTGTTTGTTAGAAAGATTATTTTCGGCATCCAAGAATATTAATGTAAGAATTTTAGATTTCCATGTTTGTTATGAATATTAAAAATATTCGCAAGAAACAATTTCTAGGAAATGTTTTGCTTGTTTCCAACCTAAACATTCTTACACTGGCCTTTAAGCATTGTCCAACACCCAAGAATACTTCAGGTTCACGAAATGCATTTTACACATTCCTAGAAAACATGATACACATAACTGTAAATAGACTCCGCATGGCAATTGTCAATGACCAAGGGTTTAAAGACCTAGGGAACCCTATCTTTCTCTCTTATCCATTCTTACATTTGATGTCATGTATTAAACTCACCTACTAAACTCACCTACTGTTAGTACTTAAATATGATTACATATTATGCAAAAAAAGGAACAGTAGAAATGATTTTTTTCCCCAGAACATTCAATAACAACCAAGCCTTGTCCCACTAAGTGGGGTCGGCTACATGGATCAAATTAAGCTATAATGTTCTATAGTGAGGCCATGAATTCCTGTGGTGGAGAACTGAGGCCATGAATTCAACTTCTCCCACAAACAAAATAATAACTATTACATTTGGTCCTTTTTAGTAATTGATTTAAGGTTATCTACAAAAACCAAAACAACCGATCAATTTTATTACTTCTCATGAAACTAGTTTTCTTTTTCCTATCATGCCCTTAACTATTTATTATTTCATTCCACCTATATCTCTCAGTGCGATAAATAGTTTACGATATTATTCACAAAATAATCAATGCTAAATTGAACTTTGAAAATGAAAAAAATAAACAACAATTTTTTTTCTATGAAAGTGGAAGTTAAAATGGAACGGAGAGTAACAACTAACATTTTCTATTCAAAAGAAAAGTATGACATTCTTGAGAATTGATAAGTGGGAAATTATGTGAAATGCTCTTTTAGCTGATTACTAGCCAAGCCTAAACAATTTTTTATCGCTCTCATAAACGATCTCAGTGTATTTCTGTTAATATATTGTGAGCTTTCTATGTTGAAATAAAAAGTTCAAAACGAGGAAT
>Ga0099826_10004108_pt1 | contig 10115 bp, 3 predicted proteins | sample Mtrugardesep15_FD_76830 | JGI IMG/M metagenome (GOLD analysis project Ga0099826, IMG submission 76830) | Root nodule microbial communities of legume samples collected from California, USA - M. trunc garden sep15 | ecosystem: Host-associated > Plants > Roots > Nodule | place: USA: California...
AAAAAATTTAAATTTCATATAAAAATACGAGTGAAAAACCCTATCTTAACATTAAAAAATAAAAAAAAAAAAAAAGACCATGTATTTAAATTCTAAATATTCAATTCAAATTGATAAAAAACACAAAAATAATGTAAAATGATAATTATGAAATCAGTACCAAAATTAAGTTAAGAGATGGTGAAAGCATCTTTTTTTTTTTTAAATGTACTAGTTGAAAACATACAAACCACGGGTTGCATTTTTTAAAATTCAATCGATAATAAATTTTGTAGAATGATTTAATTTTTTGGAGAATAAATATGAAACGATGGCTTGAACAAAAAAAGGGTGAAAAGATGATTGTACCAAAAAAAGTGAAAATATGAAAGAAAATCTTATTTTAGGGTCTGTTTGTTTTGGCTTTTCAGCAACAAGAAGTGCTTCTACAAACCTAAAAAATGGAAATTGAGTTTTCAACGTTGTTTGGTTTGGCTTTTCAAAATTGCTTCTATCCTCCAAAAACAATTTTCCTTAAAGCTACAGTTTATAGCTTTTGGCTTTCCTAGAATCAATTCTACATTAATTAGCCTCCGAAATATGTTTATGGTTGTGAGTTATCAAGTTTTCGATTTTCTTTTACGGTGTCCCCATTCATGTACTGTATTTTTTCTTTTACCTTTCTTTTACGCTATATCATTTTTGGCAACTAACTGTAGTATTATTTAACTTTTTCTTTGAAGAAGTAGTATTATTTAACTTAAATATATTTTATCAAAAAATATAAAATATATGAACAAATATTTTGTAAAAAAATTAGTTTAATGATCGTATTTATTATGTTTTAAATTAATATATAGAAAATTTATTTATTTAAATTAAATAATATATCTACATTTAATATTGATCTACATATACATTCAACTATGCACATTTACTTGAATTTAGCTATGTCCATTTTAGTAATTATACATTTAAAAATAATTTTGATAAAACTTATCCAAACAACATTCAGTTTGTTTAATCAATTCTGCATTATTGTATCCAAACATAAATCAATTCTCTCAAAATCAATTATATCAAAATCAATTCTATCCAAACTAACCAAACACACACTTATAAATTAAGCTAACTTCCCGCGAAAAAAATAACTGGGCTTTTTAATTAAGCCCATTAATTAAATTAGGGCCCAAGTCTTCTTCTTCTTCTTCTTAGTATATGTGTTAGCGGCGTAGTTGCAGTTGCAGAGTCGTTTTTTTTTTTTGTTACGATCACACAAGAATTGAATATGGAGTTTACAGAAGAGGACTTTGGTAGGTTACTGTATGCCGAGAACAATCGAAAAACAGCTGAAGAAAACTACGTTCAAGATCCTCTTGACGCTGATGTACGTATCATTCTTCATTCTTAACCTAATTATTTCTTTATCTTTCAGTTACTCTACTCGTTTGTATCTTATTTCCGAATTCGTGAGGGTTTCTTTTACATGTTCTGTATTGCACGAAACTGTTTCTATATGTATGTTTTTTCGTTATCAGTCTTTTATAACCTTGTAATTTAGAATAAACCTCAGGTTCATTAGAATTTGATTTTAGGTTCACCTATCTAAGTAGAATGATTTATGCTCAATGAAATTCAATTTTCGTCGCCGTAAAACTGAACAAACGCGTAATGTGTCTGATCATATGTATATGTATTTCTATTTATACAGAATTTGACCAAGTGGGGAGAAGCTTTGATAGAGTTGTCGTCATGCCAAAATCCTAGGGATTCCAAGAAGATGATTGAAGGTATATATGTTATGAGTAAAATCAAGCTAAATAAGTAATTTTCTCTTTGGTGAAGGAATGAGCTTAATTATTGTGATTGATTATTCTTTGTTTTGATGGGAACTGAATTTACCAACTAATTCCAGATGCACGTACTAAGTTGGAGGAGGCTTTAGAAATCGATCCATCAAAGCATTACACTCTTTGGTGCTTGGGGAATGCCCTTACGTCTTGTGGATTCCTAACTCCTGATCTCAGTGATGCAAAGGGTCATTTTGACAAGGCCTATGAGTATTTCCAGAAAGCCGTGGACGTGGTAATGTATTTGCTCTTATCTTCTTAACATATATTGACATGCTGCACTTGTAGTTCTTGAAGTTTATTAATGGTGGAATTCTGAAATTGTAGGATCCTGAAAATGGTCTCTACAGACAGTCCTTGAAGGTTGCTCTTAAGGTAATGTAACAATAGATATATGACCATTGTTTTGAAATTGTATCTGCACGTGATTTTATTCTCATGTTAAAAAATTTGCTAAAAAAGATTCTCAAATCAGTTAAAACTACCTTGTCTACTCTGGTTTTTACCTGAAATTGGAAGTGTCAATCTTTGGTTGATGGAGTCACAGCTTGTGATGATATCTTGGCCTAAAGTAGTTCTCTACTGCCAACAAATTTAATTCATCTGCTATTTACTACATGGTTTATCTGAGGTTTTAATGGTTTTCTTATTTGTTTACTGATTCAGATTCTGTTCTTTTAATATTGAGCAAGACTTATGTAAAACTAAATAAATTATTAGGATGTTTGTTCTGTAAATCACAACGGCAAACCTATACCAGATACCATGGGTTTTATTTATGGCTAATGTGCTAAACTGTAGGGAGAAAAGTTTAAGTGATATTAAGGCAATCAGATGAGTATATTTTTAGCATACTATTTGTCATTGCCATCATCATGCATTGCTGGAACTGATTTAGTTCACAAAGGTTGGTGAAAATTGGTATTCTCATGCCATTATTAACATGCTTTATAAGTTTTGCTGGTCGAGGAACTTCTCATATGCATTTTAGACAAGTGTTCTTTTGATTCCTTGTACTTTCTATAAATATCATATGTAACTTGTTTGCTATTGTATCTTTTCTACTTTAATGAATGTCTGTAAACCATGTCTCATAGGCCCCAGAACTACACATGGAGATCCACAAAAATGGGATTGGTCAGATGGGTCTTGGAGGGGACTCTACTTCTTCAAAAGAAAAGGTTGGAGAAATAATTGCATTTAATTTAATATTTGCTTAGTTCTACTTCTCACAAATACTAACTGTAACTGCTCATGTCAGTCAAGTACAAGGAAATGACTTTTTGACCATTTTAAAATGCTAAAACTCAAATGGAGTTCTTGTTCTGTGGATATAGGCCTCAAATTTGGATGCACAAGGCCTATTATTTTTGCATAAATCATGTGGTTTGCCTTCCCATTTGGGATAGCATTTGGCACTTCTTTTTTTATCTTGGAGCTAGATGCTTGTTCATGATTCTAAGAGACACGCTGTTCAGGATCGTGCTAATGTTGAATCTAATGGATGCGCAGCATGTCGATCCTGCCTATGATATCTCTCCATCCTCTCTCTGTAAAGCTTGTTAGCATTGTGTTAATTGCAGATATAGTTTAATTTCTTCAAAACTAGTAATTAGACAACATGTTCTAGAGGGATAAAATGATGTTAGGTCATTGTATTGTCAATTTATCATGTTATTTGTGTCGCATTGTGTCTGTTTGTGTGCCGTAAATTATATGCAGGTCCAAGTGTCGTTCAAAGTACTATCACAATTTGGTCTGCCATCTAGCTGCGTATGATACTGCAGTTAGAATTGGGTTTGTATTTGCAAACAAGGGTCTTATCGATCAACGTTGTATGGATATATGCAGTGTTATGGTTTTTGCCTAATAGTTATTCTCCTTCTGTTTTTTAGATTTCATATGCTGAGTCTATCTTGTTTAACATTGAAGATAAATAAATTTTTTATCCTTTGAACTACTACTCTTCTACACCAGCATGTCATGTTTTCCGATATTGGAAAACGACGAAAGTAACCTAGCAGACTTAAATTGTTTGAAGAGTTCATGATTATTTTAGATTGTGTCCAATCATCTATCTACAATGAATATTATTCTTGATAACTTGTTTATATATGATTGACGAATATCTGTTAACAAGCATTGTTTGGTTCATTTCAGGAATCTAAAAAGCAGAAGAGCAGTGAGTTTACCTATGACATTCTTGGATGGGCTATTCTTGCAGTGGGTATAGTAGCATGGGTAGCAATGGCCAAATCTCACATTCCACCATCACCTCCTAGTTAAACAAATTTCGTCATTCCTTTTATGTATGATTATCAAAACTATCGGTGAAGACTATTCAGTTTAGATTGGAAATTTTATTTTTTGGTGAATAACTTTAGATTGGAATTGAGAATTAGGTATTGCATACTGATGTTTGGTTAAGTAAATGGTCTATTGTATTTTGACCTAGATGTGATTCAATTACGATTCATTTATATTTTTTAATGATGCAGATTCAAATGTTCAAATACAGCGCCACTCAATACAACCAACAATAATTAACAATCTTTTTTTGGTACAATAATTAACAATCTTATCGAATGGTTATTGTTAACTAACAATAATTAACAATCCTTATATTAATACTCATACTCATAGGGTTAGAATCGAGCTCAATAACCCACAACTTATGGTTAAGGTGAAATAGATTCCCTCATCAAAATGTTCTTCGATGACTAGTTATATTATTGTTATTATTATTAAAACAGATTATAAACATACAGTTATTTTGTTCTTTTTAAATATAACCATACATTTTAATTTTAATTATTTGTTTGCTTCTCAATATTATCCTTCGTTAAACTTCGGTTTAGATTATATTAAACTCAACGTAGCTTTTATCAAATTTAATAGAAATTACCATTGAATGTTGACTTAGTCGATAAGGAGTTGACTCACACACAATGTTGTGAGTTCAATTGTCCTTTGTCCATGCGATAACATCTTTGATGAGGAGTTTGTAAGTGGTTATGTAAACACTAAGCATTCGAAGTCCACTAAACGTTTATAACCAATTTTTTTTAAAAGATAATTCATTTTTAAAATAATAAATTGATAGAGAAAAATTTAAATAACTATTTGATTAGAATTAAATTTTTTTTTTTGAAGAAAACAATTAAATTATTTATTTTAATCAATCTTACATATTATAAGTTTTGTCCTTTACACGTGCTTATTCTATTCATTCTAAACACATTTTTTTTTATTATTATTTCAACTTACACAATTATGACTTACTTATTTTACATTTTAGATTGAAGTTTTTTTATGAGACATTTTAGATCGATGTTAATTGTTCATTGAATAAATTGTGAATTAATATACAAGTAACTTTTCCTGTTATTATTTATGTGAATTTTGAATAAATATAAATATTATACATTTAACTCAATCATTAATATTTATTTACACATTAACTTGAACATAACATAAACAAATAGTGTTTGAGCGAACACAAATTAAAATATTTTTCTAATAATAAAACAGAAATTGATGATAAAATGATTTAGTATTTTTAAAAAAAACTTTTTTATATGTTTATCCTATTCATTTTTTGTGTTCATACAAAAATGTCTCCATGATCAACAAATAGATAAAAGAAAAATTGCATGGTGAAATAAGAAAACGATTTTTCACCGAAAAAAAAATGAAAAAAAAAAGAGAAAGAAAACGATTCTCTGTGATTTTGAAATTCAAAAATCACACAAGTGAAAAATGTCATGACCCGTGAAGCTCACTCTCCTATAACGGGCAAAATAAGCTAGCAATTGGGACACGTGCCAGTCCACATGGGCGGGTACCATCTACGAACACCCTCGCGTGTACGTTTCAAACGTGTATGAAAAAACCATTCCTAATTTTCGGTGGACAATAAAAAATAACAAAAACAATTAATAATCAATATTTATGACAAAATTACATAAACTCAGTCCCATCCCTTGTTTCGATAAAATATATTTTCATTTTCATTTTCATTTTCATTGTTTTCCCTCTCACCTTTCTCATTGGAGGGAAAACATCCAAAATCCAAAATTTCGTAACAAAGAAATTTAAACACCAACCTCTAAATTAGGGTTTTTATTACTCTATTCTTTCATCTTACTTTCTTCGAGCTGAATCTTTAGCATTTTCATTTGTCTTCTCTGGGCAAAAGTAAAGTTGATCTGAATGCGATTCTTGCTGCGAGAGCTTATAGATTTTGATTTTCACACCAGGTATTTATGATTTGTGCTTAATTTGTTCGTTTAGCTTATGATATTGTGTTAATTTTATTGATTATATTTTATTTAATTTTCATGGGTATGTTGTAGTTTTAGGGTTTCTATGTGATTTCAGTGTGAAGATTAGGTTTGGTTGCTCAGTGTTCGAATTTTAAATACCAAAATGATGATAATTGGTTCTGGATTTTGATTCGGTGTGTTTTTAGGGTTTTCTCAGTTTTAGCTTGTTGATTTTTAGATGTATGAAAATCTGGTGATTAAAGCGTTAATTATTTTGCTAATGTGTTGATTTGTGAATAACTCTGGGAATAAATTTGGCTGCTTTGGAGAAAATTTTGAGTTTTTACCATGGTCAGTGGTATGAATTAGGAGTATCTCAAACTAATAAATTAGATTGGGATTTGAACTTAGAAGACATAGGTTTGAAGTTTAATCATTTATGAAAATTTATCTGTGTTTTTGACATTGCGGAAAAACTATTGCTTAATGAAGAGATTATCCTTGGTGGTATATATATTTTTTCTGTTGAGTTATAGATATTCCCCGTATTAACATGTTCTTCGATGCATCTTATTAGGATAATCATTCTGGAGCTTTATTTGCTGCTTTGATTAAGCCCACAAAAGTCAGCCAGGTCGTTCCACATAACTCAGCGAACATGCAAACTAAGAAAAAAGCCTCTAGGCGAAATGGTAGTCAAGAATGCACTTCTCCTAAGGTTTCTAGAGCGCAGAAGAAGGCCTCTGATAATAGCCAAGTGGTTGAAAAGAAAGTGGCTGATTTAATTACATCTTCTGCAAGAAAGATTAAACCGCGTAAGTTGTCAGTAGTAGTTCTGTTTTTACAGTATATATTGATATTGATTAGTAATTTGCTTATGACGATGGGTATATTTATACTTTTTTCTTATCGTAATTTCTACCATTCTGAATCTGAACCATGCTGCTACTTCATATGACACTAAAATTTACTTCATTAGTATTTTGAAAGTTTTCATGCCTTTATTATGTCCCAAAGGTTGTTTTGTCATGCAATTATAATATAATGGTTGATCAACTGATTTTACTTGTTATCTTGGTGTAACTTCAGCTTGCGCTCTCGAGGATAAATCCGATGAGCCAACACCCCTAACTTATTTGAATAATGAGTACGACCTTGTTGACAAGGGGATTTCCAGTACTATTCCAGAAAATGAAGCAGTTGATGGTGCTTCAGTAGATTTTGAGGTAGTTTAACTAAACTGATTTGCTACTTGTGTTAGTCCTGCTATTTCTCTCTATGCACACGCAGGCTATTCTTTATGTTTATCTTTTGCTTTAAAGCTGTTTTACGAATCTTATAGGCTTCAAATACATAAGGACTAAAATTCAGGGCATAGTAACTTTCTATTTATCTCTTAAGTGTAGTGAATTCAAGAAAGTTCACACATAAACTAGCATGTTATGCAAATGCTTTCTGAAAATCAAAATGTCAATTAGCTATAAAATAATGGATATTCTCTTTAGTCTTTAGCGCCTTTTGTTTTTCTAAATGTTTTAAGATGGTGCTTCAGGGTTGTAACAAGCAAGCTGTACCTCTGGAGTCTTTAGCGCCTTTTGTTTTTCTAAATGTTTTAAGATGGTGCTTCAGGGTTGTAACAAGCAAGCTGTACCTCTGGAGTCTGGAACTATATTCTCTCCTGGGTTTCACTTATCCAAAGGTTCTGGAGGAAAAGTTGCCGACAGAGGTAAATGTAACCTTTTTCTAGTTGTCCTCACAATCATACTAATTTTAATGCGATATTTCAAATTTTCATTGTTAACTTTTAATCTTTTCTTTTATTTCTCTGTAGTTGATTTTGTGAAAATATTTCGGTGTGAGGATCAACAAAGAAGTTCTCTAGACCAAGAAGCAACACAGTTACCACAGGAGGTTGCAGGAGATGGCCATGTTAGTCAAGATTCTGACTCTGCCATGGAAGTAGACATAAACAATTCATCAAATCTTCCCGCTATAAGCTCAAAAAATGTGAATGGTTGCAACTCTGATTTTGATGGAAATGGTCTTTCCGTGGAAGTTCCTACCATATATCTTGCCATGAAAAACTCAAAGCTGGAATGTGTTGATGAGCATGGTCAGGATTCAATATCCTCTGATATGTGCCCAGAGGATGATGAATTTGAGGATTTTGACGATTTTGACCCTTACTTATTCATAAAGACCTTACCAGACTTGTCAAAGGTTGTTCCCACTTTTAGACGGATGTTGCTACCTAAGCAGACTCGGAGCTGCCCTCCTATCACTCTTGTCCTGGACTTGGATGGTAAGAAAGTCATATTCTCAATTTAAGTTGATAATTAGATGCTTTAATTACATTTACCAGTCATGATGGTGAAATCTTAAAGTTGCTGCCTTGTAACTTTTTGGCTGAGTTCTAGACTACTAGCATTAGTAATGCAAAACCTGAAAACCACTTTTTTGCACAGGATTGGTCTGGATTTAGTTAAAGTGATCTTGTATTCTTAAGCTATCCAACTGTTTGAAAATGCTTACTGGCAATAAACATGTTTTTATTTTTTTAAGTAGTAAATGGATTTTTCCATTCTTCCTGTTTGGATCTTCTATAGTCAGCTGATGTCTAACTATTATTTTAGTTTAACGCATTCAAATTTTTCTTTTGTCTTGCATAAAACTTTGGTTGAACTGCTCATTTTTATGTTTTGTTTATGGTATTTTTCTTTTTGCAGAAACTTTGGTGCATTCTTCCCTAGAACCTTGTGAGGATGTAGACTTTACTTTCACTGTGAATTTTAATTCCGAGGAGCACATTGTCTATGTACGCTGCCGTCCTCACCTAAAAGAGTTTCTCGAGAGAGTCTCTGGTCTTTTTGAGATTATTATATTTACCGCTAGTCAAAGTATTTATGCTGAGCAACTCCTAAATGTGCTTGATCCGAAGCGGAAGATATTTCGCCATCGTGTATTCCGTGAATCCTGTGTTTATGTGGAGGGGAATTACCTCAAAGATTTAACAGTGCTTGGTCGTGATTTAGCACATGTTATGATAATTGACAACTCCCCACAGGTATGTTTATTGTGTTATAAATTTTTGCTTTGAGATCTTTATTACACTCATTATAACTGACAATTGTAACATGCCGCCATTGTATATAGTTACATTTTGGAACCTCCCCGCCCCCCAAACAATAATTTGGTATCTTGTTAAACCTTGCTGAACACCTGAACCGTTTACTCTGCAACTCTAAATACTACTTTCTAATGGGAAAATTACGTTGATACCTTCAACTCTTTGCCTTTTACAAATAGATACCTAAATTTTTGACTGTCTTAAACAATCTCAACTTGAGGTATATGGAATGTTAGCAATATAACATTTATAACAACACACTCTTGAACATATTTGTAAAATATTATCAACTTATTCGACTACTGATTTATTTATTTTTGAAATAAACCTATTATAAAGAACGTGCTTGATAGTGAGATGAGACGATAGTCCCTTTAGTTATTGTCATGATATGGCCTCGTGTTGATTTAGTCTTAACTGAACAAATCTCAATATTTCATCTTTATCAGATTCAAACAATTCATTTATATTTTTTTATTTTATTTTAAGAATCATATTGTTTCTAATTTGTTTGTATTTTAAGAGTCATCTTTATCAGATTTGAACTATTCATTTGTGTTGATTAGTGTTATAAAAATTGGCTCATGCTAGCTAGTCAGATCAAGAAACATTTATGTAACTTGTCCAGTCACGTATCTGACCAGAAATGCATGAGAACCTGCAAACGCCATATTACTGGCCAAACTAGTAACTTGGCCGGTTGAGCCACTGGTGGCCAGTTGAACCATTGGTCGCCAACAAGTTATCCTTTTTCTAATCCTATTAGTGTAAAAAATCAGTCTGAGTTTTATAACGTTGATCTTAATTGTTTTTTTAATTCAGTTAGTATAAAAAATTAAATGTTTTTAAAATAAATAATATCAAGCGATGGATTATGTGCACAATACGGATGAA
>Ga0099826_10004109_pt1 | contig 10113 bp, 4 predicted proteins | sample Mtrugardesep15_FD_76830 | JGI IMG/M metagenome (GOLD analysis project Ga0099826, IMG submission 76830) | Root nodule microbial communities of legume samples collected from California, USA - M. trunc garden sep15 | ecosystem: Host-associated > Plants > Roots > Nodule | place: USA: California...
AAACCCTCCTTCTCCAATCTTATAGGCAATATCAAAGTTGTTAGTTGCTGCTTTGATTTGCCGTAACGTAAATAGCCCAGGTTGGAAATCTAAACCCTTTAGCTCTGTTGATTGAAGTAAAAACAAATATACATATAAAATTAGAGAAATTTTTTGAGTAACTTCCACATCAAGGCATCAAGCAAGTACAAATCTAGACACAATGGCAGCCTTGACTAAACAATCTATATATCATATGGTGCAAATGCTTGCAAACACATATACAATCTCTAATTTTTTGCACCATCAAATGCTTGCAAAATCCCGATTGTGCATCAAAATTCCTTAGTGTTTTAGAGTTAAAATATCTTCTTAGGTCTTACCTCTTTCTAACGGACCTATATGTCGTCGACATCTTCTCCACCAATATATACCAAATATCAGTAAGATAACTAGTCCTCCAGCAACAACAATCACAGCAATTTTCCAAACAGGCATGCTACTGCCCTTTTCCACCGGGGGTGTAAAGTCTGTTTAATTATGATAAAATATAAAAGATTTGCATATAGACCATATTAGAGGATGATGGAATAAGAAGAATCATGAAGAACTATAACTGACCAGGATCAACCGATATAGCTGATATAAGAGGACCATATACTGAATCAAATGGGATACCGGTTGTCCCTTTCCCAGCCCAATGAAGGCGAATCTCCAACGTATTACTAGTCACATTAGCAGTGAACTTCTTTATGATTGCCTTACCAACTCCACCGGCTTCTTTTGCAATATTGAAGTCCTTCAGCACCAACCTTCTCTGCAATAATTCAATCAAAAAATGGTTTAGAATCTTCAAAGGACAATTTGATCAATACGAAAATTGTTGTTGAAAAGATAAGACAATAAGACTATGAACCTGAATATAGATGTCAAATATACGCCTTCCAAGGCTGTTATATGTTTCATCATCCGTAAACATTATCTCCGCAAAATGGAGATTTACAGTGTAGTTTCCATTTCCGAGGCAAAATCCATAATATGTTAGAGAAAGCGGCGAAACCCGTGCATTCATATACAGTTCGGCATTTCCCATGGCAAGGTTAGTTTTGTTAGACCAGGTATAGTAGTCCGCAGTGCTACTATTACTATCGAAGAAGTGACCAGTGTTGCTAATTGCCCAGTTTGATCCAGTTCGCTGAAAGCTTGCTGGTCCAACTTCATTTGAATCATTATCATATGTCAAGCTTTCATTAGAAGTTATTTGCTTACCACCACAATTTATATGGAGAGAGTACGAAGCTGGAATGGCCAAAAGAAAAAAAGAAATGCTAAGTACAATAAGATGATCGCATTATAAATATAAATTGTAAGATTATAACCACGAACAACAACCTTGGTTCGAAAGAAAACAAATGTGAAAAACGCAAAAAGAATACAAGGAATTTGATCAAGAATGTCGGCCAATGTTTTCTTATGTTTCGGACTTCAGAGTCGATGAAGTGCCATTCTTGTATCATGTAGCTTATAGTTATAGATTACAAGTTCTGTTTAAATACTAAGGTCCGGTTTACAAGAATACCCCTGAAGTGTACCCACTTATCAGAAAATTATTAGTCACACCCAAACATTATTAATACAAAGTATCATTATTCCTTCGTCATCTACCTAATCCTCCATTTCCAGTTATTAACTTTTACAATGAAATGACTTACAAAAGCTATAAGTTGTTTCATATAAACTATAAGTTGTTTTCATAAGCTATCTTGGTTGACTTATGGAAATGAAAACAACTTATGGACATGTCATAAGCTCTCCCAAGCAGTTTTACAAATGCTTATGTAAGTAGATAAGCTCAAATAAGCCAATTTAAACAGACCCTAAGTAGAGATAATTAAGTTAAAATCACCAGCAAGTATCCTACAATCTAAAGGAAACCAACGACAAATCAACTTACTTTTAGGACAGCTGAAGTTCCCCAAACATGAAACCCTTCCCCTAAGAAAAAATAATGGTGTGTAACATATCAGCATAATCACATTATAATATGTATAAGCTATATGCCCTAAGTAGTAAAAAACTTACGAGTTATTTCCCTTTGACGATGATGCAAACAAATTCCTAAGGCACATGGTAAAGAGCAAAAGATTAGATAGTTTCTTAAAATTGTTGAAACAAAAATGTTATGAAAAAATAAGGATTCTTACACAGTTCCCTGTTGACATGTCAACTGCTCTGGATTTTCAATGCTCAAATTGTTATATGAAAGATCTCTGCATGTGATTCAGAAATAAACATGTAACAAAGAACTATATGTAACACTTTTTGGTATAAAAATATCGAAAACTAGTGGTACAAAAATTTAGTATGCAGAAGTTATAATTCAACTCGATAAATTAAATAAGTAGCATTTGAAGGATTACTCACGTGTAGTCTGGTCTAGCAATCCAATTTGGAAGCGGTCCAGTAAAAAGGTTTCCAGTTAAGTATCTAATAAAAACAATAAGATAAGATTAATGAAGACTAGATTATAGATTAATGATATCAAGAAAGAACTGTATTTGCCTGCATTTTGCCATAATACCACTGTTGCAGTGTAATTACATTTTAGAACCATGCATGCATGCACATGGACTTGAAATGGATAAATATTTACGAGCGAAATGAATCAGATTCGCTATTTTGCACGTGCGTCTCTATCTAAAATCCAATCTATTAATAATCTTGCTGCTTCGTTGCAAACAATTCTAACCATGACTTCATCAGTTTAAATCACACTAATTTCTTGCAGGTATATTTAAGAATTCAATTTGGTGTATACAAGTAACTCAGAGGATATTGCTTACAGCATATTTATGTTCTTCAGGCCGCCCAAGGTGTTCGGAATCGGTCCAGTTAATTTGTTAAAACTGAGATCTCTGAAAAAGAAATTATGATCACAATAAATATTATTCGACAAGAAAAATGGTTTAGTCCCCATAACATAATAAAAGAAGCATCTTTTTTATTTTCACCAAAATATGAGTACTGATTACATCGACCGTAACTGGTTCTAACACGTGAATAATGCATATCCCTAACCAGACAAAATTCAGAATAATAGCATTACTTACAAAGATTCTAAAGTAGTAATATGTCCAAGATATTCAGGAACTTCTCCTATAAGATTGCAACTCCTCAGCACTCTGTCAAAATAATTGATAATATGTAAATTTTTAAGTGCAAACATGCACTTATGCTAATAATCCAAGCAATTCCCTTACAATGTTTCCAGATTAATCAAGCCAATAAGTTGCGGAAATGGAGAATCTGATCCTTTTAAGTCGCTTATTCTCCTGCATAACATTTCTTAAGCACTGTAAAACTCAATAAGAGAAAAATTGAATTTTAAATCCTTGACCAAAATCTATAAAGCACTAAAACAAAACCGAACAAGATACTAACGTTGAGATACAAGTATCGGTGTGTCGGACACTAGACATTCAATTTGAAATGTCGGTGTTGAAGAGCACAAGAAAATACATCATACTTACAAGTTATTGAGGTTTTTCAGATATGAAATTCCAGAAGGAACTGGACCACTCAAACCACTCCCTTGCATCACCCTGTCAAAATTAAAAGTCATTCTTTTGAAAAACCAGCTTAACTAATAAAAAAAATGACGATTTAGAATTTCACGAGAAGAAAGAAAAGGTTCACACATCCTCTCAAGAATTGTCCAGCTCTGAATGAAATCAGGTATAGTTCCAGAAAATTGATTGTCACAAAGTCGACTGCATTTTCAAAACGTAAACAACGGATAAGATATTACGATTCATATGAACATCAATACAATGAATGTTATTAAGTGTAACAAAAACAATTAATGGAAGGATTTGTTACATGTGCTTCAGTTTAGTGAGCTTAGCAAATGTTGCAGGTAAATTACCAGTAAAATAGTTGGAGGTAAGAAGCCTACATCAACATCAAAATTGGAATTAGGGATTGCAAATGTTGCTCGTAAATTACCAGTAAAATGTAAATGGATAAAATCACTTATTTTCTAGGTGTAGCAATCTATAAAATGGCAGTGTAGTTGCTTGCGGATCATGTAAAATAGCAGTTTGTTAAAATTACATTACATTATCGTGCTATAACGCTACGCTATGAACTACATCACGTATTGCAGAACGATAACAAATTGTTAAAATTCCGCTATATCATAACACTGCTATATAGCCACTATTTGACAAAACGGGAATATTGAAATTGTGAATTCTACAAAGGAGCTTACAGTCTTTCAAGCTGGTGAAGATTCCCAAGCTCTGGTGGAAGCTCTCCAGATAACTGATTGAACTTCAGAATCCTACGCATTTAGGGTTTCAAACTTTAAGTTCCTTGAAAATTTTCATAAAATTTACATGGGAAAATTACTTACAATTTTTGCATGGTGCTGATGTTTCCAAGCTCTTTCGGGATTGAACCCGTTAATCGGTTTCCTAAGAGTGAACTGTCACAAAATTAAGAAACATGCAAAACTATACTTATAAGATTATATTCCAAAAGAAAACAATAATCTAAAACTAAAAATTACATAAAACAATACCTATTTCTCAGAACTATATACTATTTCTAATAATAGTAATAAGAATAGGAAATAAAAGAATGGTTAAGGGTAAATACATGTTGACAAGATTCATGGAACCCCATTGTGGAGGGATTGTACCATTAAGGTAGTTATTTGAGAGATCACTGTACCACATTAAGTAAAAGAATCAAACATTGATACTGAATTATGATAATGATACAAATTTAGTAAGGTAATTAGAATTAGAATTAGAATAACATACATTTGTTGGAGGTATGGCAATCTCACAAGTTCCCTTGGAAGTGTGCCAGAAAGATTTTGTGACTTGAGAACACTGCATCATAATTAATAATTATAAGCTTGTGTTTTGACTCTATAAGCTTGTGTAGCACCTTGAAAATTAGGTTCTAAATATATGAATTCATATTTAACTTATTTAATTAGGTTCTGAAAATTAAGAACAACTAATCTATCCACCACAGTAGTATGTTAAGCACACAAGGTGATCTTCCCACACAACACAGCTTTTCTAATAATCATACACAAGGCAGAAATCGAACATCTAACCAACTGCTTAAAGGTGTATGAGTCTCTTAATTGACAAGGGCATTTAAAATCATTTTTCCTTCACTTTCACTTACACACTTTTTTTAATATATATATGTGAAATGATTAAATTGTTCAATTATTTCGAGACGGAAGGAGTATAATTTTTTTCAAATTTTGCAAGTTGGTCCCCATATTTTTCAAATTGGCACCAATAAATTCTTAGAAATTTATCAATTAGCTTGTAAGAATGGCAATTTGGCCCTCAATTTCAAAAACTGTAAATTAACCCCTCAAAATTTCCTATATTTTCAAATTGGTACATATTAATCAATTTTCAAATTTAACAATTTTTTTATACAAGTAACCCAAAAATGTTAATAATTTTTTTTATTAGTCTATCCAAACAAAAACATTTGAAAATGAATTCAATTTAATTGAATCATTTAAGTTGTCTAAAATTCTAATTTCTCTGAAATTTTCAATTATCATCCAAAGACACTCTTAGACAAAGTAGTATTTGACATAAATCATTCACTAGTATATCCTTTATTTAGGTGAATCATCGTAGCACAAATCAAATTAACTAACAAGTCACTTGATTTTTCCCCTAAAAAAAGTCAGTTGATTTTAATCTTATATGCTAACAATGCTAAACAAACTCAAGGGAATATATTTAAACTACTAAGAAAAAAATAATCCCATTGCGTATCGGTTGAGACGTGACATAAATATTAGTTTATAAATGATGGATAGTCCTCAACTTATAGTTATGCATGAGTTGAGTTAGGTTCAATTTAAAATTCTAATAATCTATAAGATCATATCGATGCGTGTATTTATATTCAAGCACAAAGTTCAATAATGTATATGACATGAGAGTGTGTATTAGAAAATTAAATACCACATAAATTAAAGATAAGACTTAAAGAATTCTATTCATTATCTTAAAACCAATTTTATAGGATTATTAAGACGAATTAGACTTGATTGGACACAACCACAAATCTTTTGTATTTAGACACACACACAAAAGTCAAACAAAAATTAAAAAAGAATAAAATTATATGATATCATTTGATGTGACTAATTACTTTTTGTTTAATTTTGTTAATTTCATGTGAGTGTATCCAAATAATATTTATTTGGGTTGTGTTCATGAAAAACTTTCTCTATTAAGACACAATGTAAAAATATAATTATACCAGCAGCAAACACACACAAAATAGACACACATAAGAGAGCAAGCAAGTTACATACATGCTAACAACATGGCAGACGGTGGCATTAGCAAAAGAGCAATTGCAAGTGACAGCATTTTCAAACCCTCTCATTTGCACAGAAGATTTCCAATTATTTTCTCCACTACATGGATCTTTGTTGAAGTCCCAATCCTTCTTCCCAAGTGTCTTAGCTATCTCTTTCATAACTTGTACTGTATATAATTCAAAGCCAAAATTTGTTTTAATATCCTCATGCTAGAGACGAAAAACTGAAACTAATAGGGAGAATCGAACCTGAAATCTTGAGGAGAGCACACTCCAAGGTCTCAAACTCAAGCTAAGAGAGACATTTATAAAGTACATACCTTCATCTTGTAAGAGAGTAGCTCCGCTAGCAAATGAAGAGATCAAACAAAAGGAAAGAAACAAAAGATGCAAAGACGTGTTCATGATAAGCTTCATATTTGAAACAAGTGAATGAAAGAAAATGAAATTACTGTTTGAATGTGTAAGGGTTATATTAAGCAATTAATTGTAGCATGAGATACGTTCCCGGAAAGAGAGAAATAGAAAATACACCACTCTATGACTTAATGAAAAGAAAAGTCAATAGTATTGTGAAATAGATAAAATTTAAGTAAGGGCCCGTTTACTTTCATTTTACATGCTTTTTCATTCAACCAATAAATATAAAATAATATCCCCTCGATCTTAGTTCAGTTGGTAGATGCATCGCATATTTGCTTTAAAAAAGTGAATTCCTAGCTACCAGACTACTTAACCAATAAAAATAAAAATAAAAGATAATATAGACATGTTTACACTTAAAATATTTTAAATTATTAGCCAAAAACGGTCTATAATCAAAGTTATGATGAACTGAATTAAGATATCTGAGTACATGTTTAAGTGAGTTAAGATCAACCGAAATTTGGTATAGCCAAATCTTTCTCAAGTAGAGAAGGTCACAATCCAAAGATATTTGTAAATACGTCATAAATGGATCACACCTGCGATAAGCGGATAATTCGACATCAACATTACCTTTCTATCTTGGAGCTAAAGGAATAATGAACATGACTATAATCTAAGAAGCATTATAACAAAAAAAAAATGCACGGAAAAACAACAATAAAACATGCCACATGTACGAGAGCATGTTGAAAATGTTCCTTAAAAGTCATTTTTTTACCTTCTAGAGTATGTGATATGAATTTGGGTTATGTGTGATTCGAACCAGGATGAAAAAATGAGTTCATGTTTTTTATGGACAATGTAATTTGAATTATATTGCCGAGTAACCCTAATCAGGTTTTTATTTTTTATTTTTTTTTATTTCTTCATGTTCTGGTACTTTTTAGATGGTGTATTCCTATGTCGGCTGGTTTAAGCAGACTTCAATGACTGTTGTTTTCCACTTCCTTCTTTGTTCTTTCCCAATCACGACTTGATTATTTTATGTTTTACTAAGGACGTTCCATCCATAATTATGGGCTGCCCCCATCAATCAGAGTATTATAAGCATTTTAAATAACAGAGTATCGAAAAAGGATTTTGATATGACTCACTATTTTAATATAATAATAATCTGTTACGGCTCTATTATTATAACTTAGAGTATATAAACTTATATGACAAAAAAAGGCTTTGGTAGCATTTCTTTTTACGAGCTTATATTTTATTTTTACTAGTTTATAACGTATAATTTATAACTTTTAGGTTATCTTTTTTCTCTCAATTTTATCCATGTCGTCTCCTTTTTTTTTTTAAGGATTCCATGTAATTTCTCTTAAAAATTAATAAATAATAATTAAACACATCTTTTTAATGTCATTTTATATTTCTAAGTTATTTCAACTATTAATTTAACCAAGCACCATCAATTCATTCAACTAGTTTATCCGTTATAAACTACACACTATAAATATGAAATCACTTGTAAATATAAAATGACATTAAAAAAATCATTTTATATAAATTATCTTATCAACTAACTACTATTTTTGCACCAAACAATGTCATCCGCACCAATTAACAGCTAACCAAACAATCTAATGCACTTTGACACTTTTCCACGGAACAGAAAAGCAAAATGTAGAAAGTGATGATGGAAATACATCAATTTATTAGTATAATAAAGAATGGACATAGTTTCTCTTAAAAAAAAAAAGAATGGACATAGTTTTGTACCCTCTTATATCCTTTTTAAACATTCAAAGTATCTATAACCTAACCTCACTACATTATCTTCTTTATAAACATTCAAAGTATCTGAACCTATCTTTTTACAGGATTATTTTTAATAAAAATCTTTTCTAAATATAAAGATTGTCGTCAAGAAAGTAAAAATAAATAATTAGAACTTAAATTTTCATATACATAATTTCAACATATGTCTGATTCAACGTATGGAAAAATCAAAATTAATTTTATTATGTTTGTTTTGTTTAAAATAAAATTAATGAGGCTCGGAACATCCTCCGGTGGAAAATCATGGAAGAGGAGGTCTATGTTTGATAAAGTTATAAGATTAGACATAAAATCTTCACATTAGTGTCCCTCAAGAAAATTGTGGTAAATTGTGACATTACTTTGCTCAATTAAATCCTTGATGTCTTGAAGCAAAACAACATAAACATGGAACATCATGTTAGGACCTTTAATAAGATTGATACAATATAAAGAATCCGAGTAACAAACTAACTCTGTGATATCCATCTCTTTGGCTAACATTAGACCCTTGTAACTAAGCCCGAAGAATGTCAGAGGAATGTTGTAACCAGAGAAACGTGATAAATAAAAACCTATTTTATTTCTTAGGACACTACCATAACCAGTTCTAATAGGAGAGTCGAGACAACTACCATCAATGTTAAGGATGCTGGAGTGATTGTCTTTATTCCATTTGATCGATAAGTTCATCGGTTGATTTGCCATTTGATGCTGAAGGGAAGCAAACTACTTATGTTTAAACCATACTGTGAGTGTTAGAAGAAATACAGTTGATAGGCCAATTTTCATTTTTCAAAACACATAAGTCGGTGGCACCAACCCACCAAATAGTAGCACCGAAGATGGTAGAATAGGCTCATGTGGTGCCAACCTTGAGCCAATCATGCTCGTTCATGTTGGGGAAAGGTGATTGAAACCTACATGATTCCAAATAGTTTTAGAAAAACTACAGTATCTCATACAATATAGAAATGTTTCTTATGGGAGGCATTGAACTTGATATTCATGTTGTTGATGGAGTATGCCACTATGGTCGGGAGATTGGTGTAAATAGCCTGAGTATGGGGGCTGTTGGAGGAGAGCACATCTTTAACAGTCAGATGCCAGTCATGAACATCTATGAAGGGTGCTAAGTACCATAAGTAAACAAAAGAACTCAAAGGGAAAGACCAAAAAGAAGAACTACCTGATCTTGCGCACCAAGATAACCCATATTTGATGATATTTTTTTGCATGAATGATAGATGACCAAGTGGTTGAGTCGCTAGATTTTTTAATTGTACGGCGGAAATTTGGGTCTGCAGTGTACTTGACAGATAAGAGATTAACTCAAAACTTATTAGAGGATTGGGTCATATCCCAAACAAGCTTACCAATGAGATAAATGTTAGCTTCCTTGGTTGTTCTGATGTTGAGACTGAAGGTGAGAAAAACACAAGAAGGGGGGTTGAATTGTGTTAGCTTTTTCTTCGTTTTCTCCTACTGAAGTCACTGATCAGAAGCAGTTAGAGTACAACTTCTGAAGTGATGTTCAGATTCTAGATGCAGCGGATAAAACAAAGAGAGAAA
>Ga0099826_10004110_pt1 | contig 10112 bp, 7 predicted proteins | sample Mtrugardesep15_FD_76830 | JGI IMG/M metagenome (GOLD analysis project Ga0099826, IMG submission 76830) | Root nodule microbial communities of legume samples collected from California, USA - M. trunc garden sep15 | ecosystem: Host-associated > Plants > Roots > Nodule | place: USA: California...
AGCTCAGCACGTCTTTAGTCAACACTGGTTTGATTGTTCAAGTCAAGCCAGCTCAGCGCATCTTCATTTAATACCATGTGTCTTGTACGGACGATCAATGTGTCTTGATTCCACGCGCCTAGTATGGATGAGTAGTTCCCTAGTCTATGTGCGGCCGTACAGAAAGCAGACAACCAATGAGAGGCTCTGGATCACAATTTAATGGGCTTTGAATGATCAGATAAAGGCCCATTAGACCAACATTTTGATGACTATAAAATGAGACACTTAGATGGTTAATGGGACAGACTCTAGGTAGTGAAAACAATGTATTATTCATTTACTTCTTAAGAGTGCCCTTGAGACTCCACCTAGGACGTTTCACTGAGCAGCTCACCTGTTGTAATTAACTTATGTTTACATACGTGAACAGATTGAAAATTTGCATTATTAATCAATTGGGGGTCGGGGAAAAGAAAGTAAGAGGAATAAGAAGAGAAGAGAACATAAAGAGCAATTATACGCCATTCTTATGAATTGAAATATCCATAGAACTTTCCTGAGGAAGTGGATACGGAAGGTAAGAAGAAGAAAAAAGGATAACTTTGATTGTGGAATCAACCGTAGGAAAGAGATGGGTGAAGGAAAATTAGGAAAGTAAGGAGAATGTTGATGTTGTTGTTTGATTTTTCTTTTCTTCAATCTGGGTTTTTCTATGAAGATATGAGTTTGTTGTTGGAAAATTATTTTTCGTTATGATTTTGCTGGGTTTTTGTAAAAAAGGAGAATAGTGTTAACATTTAAAAAGATAAAGGATTAAAATGGGGAAAAAATAAGATAAAGGACCAAAACGTTACCTAAAATAAAGTTAAAGGACTATTAGTGTAATTTTTCCTTTAATTAATCTATGGTGTGTTAAGTAATATTTTCATTATCATTCAGAACCGAAGGACAGCAGAAACACCACGCCTAATAAGATTGTTCCGCGTAGGGATCCTGTCCAGGAGAAGCTGTCACGAGAAGACAATCACTTTAGACGGAGCCCAAGACTTCCAAACCCTAGAGACCGCCTGCAAGACTTCCCCTTCGGGGTTACCCGTAGTCGGCATACCCTTAATTAGATTAAAGTAGGCTAACTTCACGAAGTACTGACCATCGAGACTATTAGTCCAAGACCACACATCCTCTCGCACAGCCCTCAGAAGCCTAACTCTCTATTTTTATTTTTTCAAATATTAATTTGGTTTTCCATTTCAAGGACAATATGCTTAAGTGGAACATGTCACATATTAGATTTAATTATTATAATTGTAAATGATAGAAAAAAAATTCTTCAATAAATAACTTTTATAATGTTTAAAAGTTTTACAATGTCATCCAATATCAAACCTAATCATATAATTTTTTTTTTTATAATGATTTGACAATTTAATTAATTTATGGTGTGTTAAGTAATATTTTCATTATCATTCAGAACCGAAGGACAGCAGAAATACCACGACTAATAAGATTGCCCCGCGTAGGGATCTTGTCCAGGAGAAGCTGCCACGAGAAGACAATCACTTTAGACGGGGCCCAAGACTTTCAAATCCTAGAGACCGCCAGCAAGACCTCCCCTTCGGGGGTACCCGTAGTCGGCATACCCTTAATAAGATTAGAGTAGGCTAACTTCACAAAGTACTGACCATCAGAACTATTAGTCCAAGACCACACATCCTCTCGCACAGCCCTCAGAAGCCTAATTGCAACCGCAAGAAGATCAGCAAGAAGCGGTCTCCTTCAAATAAGATCCCACACCCTGCCCACCCCCCTCCCTCCCCTCACAGTGACCTAACTCTCCCACTTTCCCATCCATTTGGGGAGAGAGGTGATAAAGCTGCCTAAATCTAACTCTGAGGATAGTCGGCCCGCATCACGGATCATGCCAAAAATGGGTAGAGAGACCATCCCCAATCACCCTCACCGCCCCATCTAAAAACTAGTCCCCCGTAAACTCCTTAACCCTGCCCAAGAGCGAAATACTAGACCACCAGGAGGACACCCCACGAAGACCTGATGGCCTACCACCAAGATGGGGGGAGGGATAACAAACCCCGTAATGGGCGGTCAGGATATCCCGCCATAAGCCACCATCCTCTAACAGCTAACGCCAACACCACTTGGCCAAAAGCGCAAGATTAACCCGACCGCCACTGAACCTCCCTAGATAGCCACGAAATCTGATGGAAATTCTTCCTTCACTAAAACCACAAACCTCCTCCCATTCGCCACCACCGCAACCGGCGCCGCCACCGGAAACAACCCCGGAACCAGCACCCTAACTCTGTTATATTCAAACCCGACCTAAAGGAATACTTTTTCGTCCACCTCCATGACTTCACTGAATACCGCACCGATCTGATGTACCACCGTCGCGTTACAGAGATGCACCGGCAAGCCCAAACAGCGCAACCACACAAACCGACCCGGCGGAGGTAACTCTTCTAACCACCTAGTAAATCCCTTAAACCAAGAGAGCCACCAATCCCTTCTAACCAACAAGGATTCTTTAAGAAAACCATTGATTGGGGAACTGATCAAAGCTTGGTTCCCACCCAAGGAGGCAACCTTAATAGTTGGTATTCCAACAATGATCAACTGCTCCTGGACTGTTTGCACACTCATATGCGGTTGCAATAGGCCAACAACCGAAGTAGAGAGGTCCTCCAACGTTCCTGCCAAAACATCAAACACAATTTATACTCGACAATTTACTAAACTTTATGGAGTACCGTGAATGAATGAATTGGTAAAAGCAATATACTTCACTTGTGGTTTTGAAAAAGAGAATATACGTAGTTTTTTATAATTGTTTTTAATGAATTTATAAAAGCAATAAATCCCACATCGATGGTTTGTAAAACAGAGAAAGTAATGTTATCTATAAAACCAAGGTGTGACGGGGGTTTATAAATACTTCACTGTGTAACTTACTTACCAAGTGTCATTTACCAAGTGTCATCATCCATTTTCATAATTCATATGAAAAGGAACAGTAGTATTGATTTTATCACAAGTAAGGTTTGATTGACTCAAATCAAAATTGAGAGAATTAATCGAACAAGCTTGTGATGAAATCGATGGTGCTGCAACTCAGTCAAAATATTGAGTTATGGAAAGTAACAATTCTTCAGTTCCACATTTCGGATGAAGTTGAATCTCTTTCATTTGTTTTGTTTCTCGAAACCTTTGTTCCCAAATCTCTATATTGTATTACCTTCCATGTCTTCAAACCTGAAAATTCTCCTAAACCTACAACAAAAAATTAATGGGTTAATAGTGTTTTACCTCCTCTGTAATGTAAGTCATTTTCGGTTTCTCTCTTGTAAAATTTTCTTTTTGGATTTCGTCATTGTAATCTAAAGTTTTTTGGTTTTAGACCTTCATGAATTTTGACGGTACAAAATCGATGATATGACAAGGGGTAAACCGAAATTTGATCAAATTAACAGGGGGTAAACCGAAATTTCCACAAATTACAGAGGGTGGAATTTTTCATGAAGGTCCAAAACCAAATAAATTTTAAATTACAAAGACGAAATCCCAAAAAAATATTTTATAGGGACGAAAACCAGACCTATATTACAGGGGATAAGACACTATTAACCCAAAATTAATTTCCATCGTATATGTATTATTCGAATCCATTTGAGGTAGGAAAACACCAATGTGATATGGTAAAGGTACAGACAATAGTTTCTCTGATTTTGTTTGTTGTTTGTAATCATTATCTCAATATAATACATCTTATTTATCAAAAAGTATTGGTGATCATTTTTTACTTTTCAATTGTGGTCACTTTTTAAAATATAGTGCCACATTTAGTGTGATTGGTCAGACACTGTACTTGAAATAATGTGTGAATTATGGGCTATAGCATATGATGTTATCTCTTATTAATGCTTGGTTTTAGCATTTGATTTCTACTTAGTAGTATGTCTTCAAAATTTTAGAAGAAAATTCATGTAGTTCTTTTCAAACCAGAATGGTGGTAGTCCTCATATTAGGCATGTCTTTGAATTATGGGCTATAGCTGCTTTTTCTGTTGCGTTAGCTAGTAAATGTTTTATGATTTATCTATTAATACCTCTTCTATTTGATAGTGCACGGATTCACCGATGCTTAAAACTCAAATATTTGAAAACCAATTAATACATTTATACTCTAAACCAACATAAAACAGAATTGAATACTTTGATATGTCGATTTTATGCAAACGACTCTATTCAGAAAGAACTCTATACAAAAATAACCTTACATCAGAATATTTGGTGCAGCCTTGCAGTCATAGACCAAACATTTACATAGAATAAGAGTGGACAAATTTTCTTTATACCAAATTGTGGAACAAAAAATGCTTAAATAATGAAATTTATCAAACCAACCTGATCTTGATTTCCATCTGAAGCATTAGCAGAAACCAATCTAGAAGTGTTCTCTCCAGCAGCCATCAGCTATTGATCAGCATACGGTAGCCGCCCTCTCTTCCTCTCAACAAACTCTGATAGTAGAGAGTGTCAAATGCTGCTTCAGATGACAAAACTTGCATGTATGACATCCCTTTGCTGTTAGAGTGAACATTCATTGGCTTCAAAATCACAAACATCGAAAACTTGTCGACTCTGCTGCTGATATTCTTGTTGTCTGGACAGTTTTGCCACATTTAACCAAGGAAATCAACAAGTATACTCAGGTCTGGTTGCCATGTTCCTTTAAATTTGTACAACCTTTGTCGAATGAAATCACAACCGATTTTGCCGATGATGCGTCCTTCAGATCATCAAGAAACAACGAGACCTCGTTAGTCATATTCCAGTTTTGTTTTTTAAAGTATATGACCGTGATCTGAGCTATGACATCATGGTTTTTTATGTATCTCCAACTGCAATTGAGGCCACATCAGGAACAAATCTTTGCGATGTCAAGATCGAGACACTTCCGCGATTTAACAATTTGTCATATTATATTCATGGATAAGATTGAAAACCAATACAAATGGGAGAAATGGAAAATGCATAACAGTAAAGTAGTCTTGGAATTTGATCAGTTGCATCCTCAAAAAACCAATAGGAATAAAAATAACAAATGTAATTGCACATTATTTAGTACTGGTGGCTACATGCATGACTAGTTCTTGTGATTTTGATGTCTTTAGGTATATATTGCCGATTTGATTAGCAATGTAACTTCTCTTCTTTAACAAAACAAGTTTGCTTGCTCATTTACACCCTAATAGTTAATGTTGTCATTGATAATTTCAAGCTGCATTACACCAGAAGCACGGGAATTTCAAGCTGATGATAATCAATTCATTAATCAACAATTTAACATGCTAGCAAAAATTGATTCCCTTACTAAACCATGCAATTAATGTGCATATAACCGGAGAAGAATAGCAAGATTGGAATCGACATTACGGAGAAGAATAGCAAGATTGGATAGGTGACTTTCAACAAGGTTAAGCTTACAAGAGTGATGTAAAGAAACGTAACTGCGAACCAAAGAGTAAACACAGTCAAATGAAACACCTATTATCACTTGAAAGAGAAAAGACGTTATGGAGAAGAACAGCAAGATTGGAACGGAGAATTTCAACAAGGCGGAGTTTGCAAAAATGAGTTAAGCAAGCGTGTAACCGCGAACCAAGGAGTAAACATCTTCAAATGAAACAACTATTGGAAAAAGGAGGAGAGAAAATAGACAACTAATTTAATAGTCCCACACCGGTGACAGCAAGAGATTTAATATGACATGGAAGGTTCCTGCATAAATCAATTGCATCCATTTGCTCCATTTTGATAAAATCAACTTTGCTGCTACTATACAAATCAGATTTACCACAACTAGCATAATAGCATTTGGATTTTTACTTTGTTACATGAGACATCAGTAAATGATCCATTATCATAATTTTTTCTTCTTCTTTTTTTGAACAAATAAACGTTGATTTAAATATGCTTTTAAATCATTCAAATGTAAGACTTTTTCATAGTCTCTTTAACTTTTATTTTTAGGTCTCTTGATGCACTTTTAAGGATTTCAAGTCAAGATATTATTCTTTAAAAAGGTTAAATAGTTCAATCTACAACTGTTCAATTAAGCTCAGTCTCTCTGCATTTAGATTGTGAAAGTTAAGAACATTTTTTGTGATGTGAGGTGGTTGTTTCGGTATCAACTGTTAACTGCAGGATGGTGGTTCTTAACTTGCAACAAAATACATGATCTGGACTGATAGTATTTCCCCTAGCATTTGGTTCTTAATTACATGTATTTGTGTGTGCATCAAATACATGTCTTGTGGTTCACTTGGTTCATATCCATTGAACTGATATCTATTTTGGATAACATATGAATTGTCATGAGTTTTTGTTATTGTTCTTCCTGAATAATTGGAGCAGTTAACAAGAAATTTAAAGAAAACTGCTATTCTAGATTTCATGATGAAAATCCAAGTTCCAGTTATAAATACTAGTCAAGGAAAACTCAACTTTTCTTTGCTAAATGGCCAAAAGCCCTTAAAACATAACTAAATAGTCTCAAAGTCTGCAGCTCGGTTGGTGAGCTAAGGAACACCAAAGGAGTTTTAAGCAGGAGGTTCAAAATCCGAGCCCTGTAAACTAACATAACCACTAACTTCCTAACATTATCTATCCATAAAAAAAATAAAAAGTCACAAAAAACAAGGTAAATATACAGAGCAATTGTTTTGTCTATGCTTGATCAATATCACGGCCAGCACACCACAAAGGAGATGTTTTCAAGGGTGTTGAAGAATTTACAAATGCTTCTAATCTATTCTGAAATGCAACTTCACTAGTCTTTAATAACAAAGGAAGAGGAAAACACACACCCATTTCTACACACCGTTTATGTCTAGGCTTAATCCTATTCTCTAAGCTGAATGAGAAATAATGAGGAAATTCTATCACCTCCTTCAAATCTCTCCCCATTTCCACCACAAAGTAATTGTATTTAGGCTCCAAATTATTCTTAATACTATAACAAAACAGCTGAGGAAATCTTCGGAACATCGATGTAGTGTCACGACGAGAGAATCCAATATTTTCAAAGTATTCGATTCGGGGTATAAACTTGTCTTCGACACTACATGATAGCAAATCGGTGTGCTTGTTTACCTCTTCTATGCCAATACGTTGGAGGAAGTACATAGTAGGACGAAGTTGCTTATCAACATTGCAAATGATCAACCGAGGACGACGATTTATTACATGCTTGATATTTGAGCCACTTACACGAACTTCTCGGTGAAGGAACGTGAAGACGGGTATAATGTCTGAGACTTTGGTGGTAAGAATCTCTGGGCACATGCCAACCAAACGCCGAAACTCGATTGCAGAGAAATCCATTCCGGTAATGTATTCCACTGTGGATTTTATATCGTCAAGTGACGCAGTAACCAGCTTCGGATGATTTTCAATAAGTGAGAAAGAGTCAATACCAATAGATTCTAGATACAACACCTTTTTTTGGAAATCGGTATCACTGTCGGGAGGTAGAGTTTGATTTGGACATTGCCATTTAACAACCTGTAATACATCAGAAGCACAGGAAATTTCAAGCTGACGATAATCAATTATTAATCACCTATTCAACAGGCAAGCAAATAGTTGATTCCCTTACTAAAACATGAAATTAATGTGCATTTAACAGGAGACGAAAAGACCAAAGAAAGTATGTTATTGACACAGTAAAGTCTATCGTGTAACGGATACTCAGTATAGGATGGATGGGATGAAAGCAATATGCTTATCAGAGGTTAAACCAGAGATCTGATATCACAAGGACAATTTGTCACTGCTATTACAGTCTCGTCACTAAAATTAGTTCTTCTGTCAATATCCTAAGTGAACCATTGATCAAGTTTTTGACTCCCCTATAGCTTCTTGGTCTAATGGCTACAGCCTGAACTTGGTACATGCTATAAAAACACATGTTGAACACATAACAAATAAAAACCCATCCCCCATCGAAAGACCAAGGGTCCCATCGCTCCAGAGCATAAAACGAAGGGCTTGTTTGCATGTACAATTCCAACAAAAGTTGAGCAAAAGGAGGAATAAAATTCCTATATACACTATCTAATAGCACAAAAAGTGCACCAGAAATCAACCTGTTCCATTTACATCAGTTAATAAAATCCTAACCAAACACACTGTAATAAACAGTCAATTTAGCCCCTAAACTATCACTTTCTTGTCAATTTGGTACCTAAACTATTAAAATCAACTAAGAGGTCCTTAAATGATACTCCCATCCATCAATTTGGTCCTTAATGAAGGACGAAATTGATGGTTGGCAGTATAGTTTAGGGACCTTTTAGTTGATTTTAATAGTTTAGGGACTAAATTGGTGAGAGAGTGATGGTTTAGGGACTAAATTGAATGTTTATTCAATTCAATTAGTAAAAGGTCGTGTGTACCATGTAACTATCATGATAGCAAGGAATCGTTAAGCACTTAAAAACCAAAGGGTATCAACTTTGTCCAAAATACAATCATGTACGAGCAATTTCCCCAATCAATAAGATTTAAGCCCTTTCAAATGAACAACCCCAAACCAAAATAAAAAGAAAAAACCCTAATCCTTCAAGAGGCAGAGAACACCACAGAATTCAACAATAAATGGCAAGACAGACCCAAAAACATAACTAAAATTATTATTCATATGAAATAGACATTATTCAATATCTTCAAACCTTGCCAAGGACAACCAACAATGTCTTAGAACAATGGCTATTGCACAAATAAGCAAAAACAAGTAAGAAAAACCCAAACAATCAAACTAGAGTATTATTAATCAGAGAACCAATAAGAAAAATTTAAAGTAGAACATTATTATAATATAAAGCACAGAGTCAGACACGGACACCGGACATGACATGGACACCAACACACAGTTAATAATTTGAAGAAAAAAAATGACATAAATCAATGTGTGTTGTGTCAGGCACAATAAATATTCAACACCGGGACACGCCTAATCAAAGAAGCATCTATGGTTCATAGTGTAACGCAGATACCCAAAGCAGGAAGAAAAATCTAAACTGCTGCATTAATAAGCATTGACCCAGTAAGCAAATTTTGTACCTGAATATTATTAAACAGAAACCCAGTAATAAAAACCTAAACTTGAACATAATTAAGCATAGACCAAGTAATAAAAATGAAAACTTGAACATAATTAAGCATAGACCTAGTAAGAAAAAGCTAAACTTTAGCATTATTAAGCAGAGACCCAGTAAGAAAAATGTAAAGTAGAGCAATAATAAGCAGAAAGCTAGTAAGAAAAATGAAAAGTTGAAGATGGTTAAAAGGCTCACCGTAGCTCTGACAATAAAGGTGGGTCGTGAGGAATGGAAAGAAAGTGAAGTGGGAACCCTAGAATGAAAGGGTTTGCAGAGACGAGTGAAGGATTTGGGAATGTGGTGATCGGTGGAAAACAAGGGTGTTGTAGCAGTGGCAGAACACATTTTGGTTTGGTTTGTCAAGGATAGAAGAAATTGAAGAAAAGGGTATGATAAATTGAGAAATTGAATAGTACTAAGTGTTGAGAAGTTGGGAGTGTGTTCTGGAACGGAGATTGGAGAAGTGATGGATTAGGAGATAGAGAGAATGCATGCGTGTCCCTTCTTGTAGGTCCACTCTTTTTCTAATCCAAACCATACATACACACATTTCTAAACTATATTTTATATCAACAATTAAATAAATTTTTCATCTTCTATTAAAAATATTAAAAATATATATGTTATTTGATAAAAAAAAAAATTATATATATATATATATATATATATATATATATATGTGTGTGTGTGTCATTAAAAATTACTAATTCATGATGTTAAATCAATATGTATTTTTAAATGTAAAATATATACAAGGTCCGGGGTTCAAACCTCAGTCACTACAAAAAATATGTATTTTTAAATGATTTTTTTCAAATATATTTAAAATAGAGTAAATTACACTCCCCTCCCCTCAAAGATGCTTGAATTACACTCTCCTCCCCTCTTATGTTAAAATATACATTCCTCTCCCCTCTTATTCAAAACATATTAGAAAAAAATTCATTCC
>Ga0099826_10004111_pt1 | contig 10111 bp, 3 predicted proteins | sample Mtrugardesep15_FD_76830 | JGI IMG/M metagenome (GOLD analysis project Ga0099826, IMG submission 76830) | Root nodule microbial communities of legume samples collected from California, USA - M. trunc garden sep15 | ecosystem: Host-associated > Plants > Roots > Nodule | place: USA: California...
CTATCTTTTTTTTCCTCCCGAAGTACTAGATACATCTTTATTACCCGAGTTTCCACTTCCTTTGAATCAGTTTGGCATCACCTATGAGCGAAGGTTTGGACCACATGCTTCAGCTCTTGCTCGAAGTGTCTCCACCCCTGCTCCTGCTCCACCTGTGTCTGCTCATTTGCCCATTGCCATCCACAAAAGTAAATGTTCAACCCTTAACGATCATCTTATTTATAATTGTGTCTTACCATTGTTTGTCTCCCACCTATTGTGCTTTCGTTTCTGCTCTTTCATTTGTCTCTATGCCAAAGGCTTTTCAGGATGGAGGCAGGCCATACTTGATGAGATGTCAGCTTTAGACTCTTACTGTACTTGGGAGCTATCCCATCCAGATGTATGCAAATTACAAGTCTTTGTATGGCTTGAAACAATCACCTCGGGCAAGGGTTGGGAGGATTTAGCAAAGTCCTACAGTAATTTGGGATGATCCATTGTGAGGCAGCTCATTCTGTTTTCACTAAATGCTCGTCCTCAAATAAATACATCAATCAACCTGGTAGTTTATGTTTTTTTAAGAGGACTGGTGGTTTATGTTGGTGATATACAAGATTTGTATCGGTATTATATTTATAATTTATAAATATTATTCTTTCCATTAATATGACAGTATCTGCCTTGGTGGAGTAGTTAAACATGACTTTAATGCCTAGATTCAATCAAGGTACTGGCAAAACAAGAGCACCAAACTATTGCATCATCAAACAATTTATGTAGAACTAGTGAAATATAATTTACTTAACTCTTTGGGCCCTCTCAAAAAAACTAGAAATGCTTTGTCGTTGCTCTTTAAGAACCGGTTCTTATCTTGGATCATTGATGACATGAGATATATTATTTTTAAACTTCAATCACTTTTTTATCATGAGGACAACTATTGGATCATCAAATAGGTATTGGATTGTTACATTATAAGTAATCACAAAATTATTTTTTATTCTGACAACTTAAATGCTCATATTGTCCTTGATAAATCTTGAAGCGCTAACTGCTAAATTCTAATTACATATTTATTTATCTGCGCAAATAATGTGTTTGTGTGTGTATATTTAGAAAATATGTATTAAAAAATCAACACTGGCATTATGTGTCAGATGGAAAACATGGTCGTGACATCTTTTATTATAATTTCAGGGCTAGTGATGGCTTTAATTGGTTCTCTCCTCAGTGTACTTGTGGTAAGCATACACTTCAGTTAAATAATTGCATTCAATATCTTAATATGTGCAAGGAATTTGCACGTACCGTTCTCTTATAAAGAAACATGGATTGAAGGGAAAATACAATGTATATGTATGAACACTGAGCAGCTACAATTACTCTTACTCTATTTTTATTTTTTTTTGTAACTCACTTGGGTTGGCCTGGTGGTGTTGGCTTGGGACTTTGGAGTGTCCTTCTCTCAAGGTCTTCTCCCCGGTGCCAATTTCTGTAGACTAGTTTGGCTTCTTCTAAAGAAAAACTCTTGCTCTATTTTTTTTTTCTCAGACTATGACTTCTTTCCCTCACCCTAAATAAAAATTTAGAAAAACAAATGGCTGGCGTGTCTTCAACCGTTTTGTATTTTTGTATTTAACCTTTTAATTGTCAGCATTATTGTAATAAAGCATTTGTTACTTGTCGTGTCTAGGGTAAAGTTTTCTGCCTTGTATTTAAGCTTCCTGAATGCTCTGCCACACATAATCTTCTGCTAAAATCTAACTTGACTAACAAATAGGCATTGGTATGTATGGTTATAGAATATGAAGTTTCTGGTCTGGATTTAAAATTAAAACTTCTGTATATGAGTCCAACTTTTTCATAATAAGATATTGCATGTTATGCTTACTCCTGCAAGGAGAGAGACTCCATGATTTGAACTAGTGTTTTTGTGAAAATATTAGTATTTGTAGTTCAAAATTTGCTCTTGATTCTTTTGACGTATACGCAACTACCTTTTTAATGTTCCCAACATTACATGGACTTGATTTGTCATTTGCTTCAGCTAATTCTAAGGATTTAAGTCATTTAAAGTGTGAACTGTTATATAATGTAGGATTTCTATATTTTCAGGCAATCATATTGCCGGCGTTATGTTTTCTGAAAATTGTGGGGAAAAAGGCTACAAAAAAACAGGTATATATCAGTGCTGCTGATCTTGTTAATTTTATGTTTTTCCAAGTTCAAATATTTTAATTATGAAAATTTTGAAGGTAGTAAATTCTATTCACAAGTTTGATTATTAATTTCAAAAGAGGGTCCTTTAGAGGGTAATAAAAATAACAGTTTTTTAGGCAATAAAAATAATAGTTGAATACAATAACATAGCTATGAGTCTATGACAACATATATTTATGCTGTATTACGTTTCTCTGTGACATTCAACTTTTTTGTGGGGTACTTGCTGTCACATTCTTTCACATTATTATGTAGTTGCAACTTGCAAGAAGAAAACAGATTTGGATTTTATTTTATGAAATCACACAATCATGGATTTTTCCTTATGAAGATTACACAGCTCATATTTTGATATGCATTCATTTTGAAATCAATTTGGTAAAGTTAAAATAGAGTATGCAAAACAACTTTTGAATGTGTAACTACTTTTTTAGTTGTTATGCTTAACCGCAGAGAATTGTGGTCTCAGAAAAATCATTCAAACACACTTATGTATTCTTTATTTTGATTTTTGTTTAAAACTAATTTCAATGCCTAGTTTTCAATATTTGAGACTCCAATATAAAGATTTGGTTTCACGGAAATTACGCGGTCGGCTCTTAGATCAAGATTGGACGGCTCATGTTTCAACTTTATATTTTGGACAAAGTTGGGATGTGAACCATTCGATTTTGATCGATAGTTTAGATTTCATGAATTGGTCAAAGGCTTCTATGATTGTTAGAGTGTAGGGAATACAAATCCATATTTTACTCCTAATATTTTACTCCTAAAGTTTCCTGACTTTTTTAATGCCATATATCATCTGCTGCAGGTTGTTCTCAGTGTGGTAATTGCTGCATGGGGAATAGTTTGTGCTTCCCTTGGAACGTATTCATCTCTATTAAAGATTGTGCAGAGGAGCTGACTGACGCTCTTTAATTTCAGCAAGTGGCCAGCTGCTTATATTTGGTCCCATTGATTGTTACACATATGGTGAATGCAATGATAGCAAAATCGTTTATTGACTGCACTCATTGAAAATGGAGTCAAACTTGAGCCGTTTAGTTTGCTGTTTGAGAGCAATTTTTTTTTTTAGCATCGTCTGCGCGATTAACAACATCATGGCTCCATAATTATTTGGTAGATAAAACTATGATCATGAATATTTTGCATGCGATTTTTTCATGTTGCATTCCATAATAACCTCCATCTACTCCACCAATTGTCGTGTATTCCGCTGAATAGAAAATTTTGATTGGTTAATTGTTGTTTGTGAAACATCAGGAATAATATTTTTTGCTTGATATAGCATCGCTCTTATTTGTGTAAGCTAACTAGTTAAAAAATTTCTTTTCTTTTACTTCTTTGCTGAAGCTCAGCATGAAGTAAAATTAGATCTTTTTTTTTAGTGAATGGAGATAACTTTTGACAGATTAATTTATAGGGCATCTGATTACATCATGAAAGCTGTATAATATAAACCAAACCAATGTTCAAAGAAATTAGTTCGGATAGATGCTTGGAAATCTCAACTTGTCTCCTCCAGATAAAGTTGGATTAAATGGGCCATCGTGATCGCTTAATCTATTTTGTCACCCCTACTAAGCAGAATCGTGATGCTGATTTCAATGGACATGATTGATAATTGGTTTGTGGAGATGAGGATCTCGAAGAAAGAAAAAAACATAACACCCTCGATCAACCTTCTTGGTGGCCTCAATGCCAACCTCATGTTTGTTTCTATGTGATTTTAGAGGCAAGCACGAAAACTCATACACAAGACTAAATAAACTCGTCCCATAGGCGATGATCCAACGATTTTGTTGTACCTTCAACTATCATTTATGGATTCAAAGACAGTGGAACAAAACATTGTCCAAGGGAGAGCACAACTTGAAACACTTTAGGAGTGAAGAGAACTTCTATAGAAATTATCTATAATTACAAACATAGCTTATACGGTGCTCAACTCGATATTGGTGATGGTTTCCAAGCAAGAAAACATTGGAATCTTCATCATTGTCTAAAAGCTTATCATCAGTCATCACCATTCGAAACCTCACATGATTATTGCTCAAATACCATATTAAGAATTAAAAGGTGGTGTGAACGATAGAGGTTCGAAGACGAAAACAACATATATCTTAATTTAAAATGAAGGGCATATTTTTAGCGGGGAATTTTATCGTGAACCCTTCACGAACGGCCGTCGATCCAATCAAATCTCATATTGGCTGGCAAACATAGGGTAGTGGAGTCATGGACTTTCAATTGTGTAGCGCTACTGAGCCTTTGTGATCTCCTGGCTATTGTATTTCTTGCTATGTTAAGCATTTTCTTTATAGAAAAACAAGTTAACACCATTGCCGATCATATTTCACCATGTAAATTTTTGTGCATAAATACAGGTATGTGTACCTCGGTAGCTAGCTTTTTAAAAAATTAAAAATAAAAGAGAGTATAAATCGAAAGAAAGTCTTCAAGCTTATCCTTGAGAGAAGGTATAATTGTGCGGACTGGTTAGCTAAATACGGAGCAGGTTTGGACGGTAACTCCATCTCTTGGGAACAATGTTAAGTTCCTCTTTCTGCTATTTTGCTTTTTTTTTTCTTTTCATTTGCATTAAAAAGAACGATGTAATTATTGAAATGTGAGCTTGTTAAGGGTGTGCTTGGTTTGAGAGATACAAAAAAGAGAAAGAGGGGTTATGGAAAGAATAGACGAAGGTGATATTTCTCTTGTTTGGTGCATAGGGGTGAGAATAAGTCAACCGTCTGCCATAGTTTATGGCCCAACCTACTTAAAACCCGGTTTGACCTAACTCGTTTATTAAATAGGTTAAGTTCAAACTTTTTATAAAATTCATTAATTTAAATAGGTCAAGTTAACGTTTATACAAAAGTCTATTAGGCCTACCAGGCCGGTCCATACATGTGTAATTACATATACTCTATTATCTTAATAAATTTTTGGTTCCTTCAAACATTCAATATCATAATTTATTTATTAATTTGTGATTTTCAATGAGTTACAAAATTCTTATATTACTCTCTTATTTCACTTTCAATGAACACATATACTTTTAGGTATTACCCTCTTAAATTTTGATTGGGCATCCAATGAACCAATGTCGCCTCATATTAGCTTATTTTCAAATCAAGGTGAATACAATGGTATCTCAGTTAATGTCATGTCATATTAGCTTATTTTAAAATCATTTAAATATTAAACAAATCTTTCTACGAGATACTATACCCAACCAAACTTTAATATATGAATTTACATGTAAGTAAATATATAAGATAATCTCTTTCTTCTTGTAAAAAAAAAAGATAATCTCTTTCTTTGTATTCTTCTCTCCCCTTGGCCACTCTCCTTGCCCATAACAATATATAGCACTTTCTTTTTAAGAGACGATACTAAAAAAACAAGGGTTAAATATGTTTGTGGTCCCTATAAAATTGTGATCTTCTAAGTTTAGTCCTTACTTAATTTTAATAGCTTTTTTAATCCCTACAAAAAAAAATTACTTATAATTTTAGTCCCTGTCAAAACAAATTTTGTTTAATTATCCTTAAACTCTTAAATTTTTTAACGATTCTTTTTATACAAGTTTAGAACACTATGAAAGGTTCATTTACTAAAATTTAGAATTTTTTAACATGAAATAAATTAAATATGAAATTTTTAAAACGACAAAAGTTTAAGATATAAGTAACAAAAATATGGACGTAGAAATCAAATTTTTGCGATCTTCTTTTCGGAGGAACTTTTAATAATGTTCTTAACACACCTATAAAGTTGAAAAACTTAAGAGTTTAAGCATAAATTAACCAAATTTGGATTGAGTAATGACTAATATTGAGGGCAGAATTTTTTGTAGGAATTAGAAAAACTATTAAAATTAAGTAAGGACTAAACTTAAAAGATCGCAATTTTGTAGAGACCAAAAACATATTTAACCCAAAAAACAATAGCGCTTAAATTTCAATAATATAAAATTGGAGCAATCTTTTACCCAATAGAAATAGAACAATCTTTTCAAAAAAAAAAGTAAAAAATTTGAACAATCTTCCTTTCAAAAAAATAAGGATAATCTTCTCTAGCCTCGTGTAATATAATAAATTAAATTAATCTGAATATTTAATTATGTATATCAATACAGATTTAAATCAATAATATAATAAATTAATTCATTGAATTCAAACAAAATAATTATAATTTTGATGGGATTTTTTTTTAAATGATGGCCACTTTGGTACTTTGGAAAACAATCAACATTTGTTTCTTCTCTTGTACTAGATGATCTACATCTGTACACCAAAAAAAAAAGATGATTTACATCTACCCAATTTACTCTAATTCTCACATTTTTCACTTTTCTTAGGCTTCTTTTCACATTTTTTAGCATCTCGCTCTCTTCTCACAACCAAACACACTGTATTTTTTTCTTCTTATATAAACACACTATTATTAGTTCTAAAGAAACTGTTACTCGTTTTTTTTAAAAAGCTAAACTAATATCGATATTGTCACTAAAAAAAATAGAATCTAAGACTTTAGAAACGAGTACACTCCAAAATACCAACCCAACATCAATGGAGTGTTTTAATCCTTACTGCTAATATTTTTTTCTCTACTAACAATTAACATTTACCTTCTTTAAAAAAAAAAGTTAACATTTACCTATAAAAAAATCCTAACTCTCCACTGTCTATCTTTATGCAAGTATTTTAGTAAATAATATTGTAATGTAAAATCATATATACTGAAATATGATAGAACTTCTGCCAAACAAATAATTATAGAGTTTAATTATGGTAAGTTAATAGCTCAAAACAGTTTTGCACACACAACCAATCAAAACATTCTGAATTATCATATCAATTAATGATTTTAATTTATATAAGCTAAACGTGACAATTCAAAATGTTTTGATTAATTGTGTGTGCAAAACTGTTTTGGACTGTCAACCCACCACAATTAAATTCATAATTATAATTGAACGCTTATGTAAAATATGTGTATATATATTATTACCGTTGCTTATCCAAATCTAAACTTAAATTATTTCTATTTCTTATTTCTAAAAATTTATATATTTATAAAAATTTATATGATACTAGTATTTAATAAAAAATTATTTTTTAAAGGGTACTCTTTTTATTCATTATAGTAAATTACGTTTATTTTGTCAAAAAAGTAAATTACATTTATTTTGTAAAAAAAAAAAGTAAATTACATTTAGTAACAACTGTCTCCTTGCAAAAGACTTGTTATTTTCCGTATTAAAAAAATTATGATTAAATATATTTTTGGTACTTCAACTTTTCATTTTAGTCTCATAATTATTTTTTTTACTTTTAGTCCCTCAAAAGGTTTATGTAAGTACTTTTGATCCCTGCTTTTAATTCAACTCATGTGTAACATTTAAAATAGTGAACGAGTTTATGAATGAATATTATTTTTTTATATAAAAAAGATATGTTATTTTCATTAAATATAAAAACCAAGGTTAAATGTGTTTTGTCACTATAAATATTTCAACTAGCTCAGTTGGTAGGATAATGTATTATTATATGCAAGGGTCGGGGTTCGATCCCCGGACACTCCATTTATTCATCTTATAAGGTAAATTCTAGCCACTAGACTACCTGACCAAAAAATAATAATAAATAAATAAATAAATATTTCAACTTTTCATTTTAGTCTCTCTAAAATTTGTCTTCAACTTTTGGTCCTCATAAAGTTTCACATGAGTATTTTTAGTTCCTACTTTTAAAACAACTCGTATGTAACATTGGAAAAATTAGTTGAAGGCAAAGTGACTCTATGTTTGTATACATTATATAAACGTAGATTGAACAACATATTTAAGTGTTAAAAACAATTATAGAATCAAAAGCTTCAATTTGTAACTTCTAAAACCAATTCTACTAGAGAGCAACAAAAACATGTCGGGACTAATTCTACACCTCAATAATCAATTTTGACCCATTTAAAAATGAAACCAAGCATGCACTCAAATACCAATATTTAATTTGAAACGAAAATAGTAGTTCTTAACTATTATTTTATTAATTAGTAGGGGTACTCGGGTTGGGAGAACCTAATTTTGTGGAGGAAAAATCATAGTGATTTTAGTGTATTTAGGGTTTAGGGTAAGTTAATTTCAATTCGTGAATACACGTATTTCTTCATTATGTTTATTTTTTTAAAAGAGAAATGATATTTCAACAATTATTTTTTACAACTTTTGCGACAATTTTCTCTTTCATACTTACATTATGTTTTTACTTTCTCGCTATTGTTTTGGTTTTTGTGTCAATACTTCATTTTCTTTGTAAAATTTTGGTTGTCTCAAAAATTGTTATATAAATAAATGTTCAAATAACAAAACTCTTTTCCAAACCACATATTAACGTTTAACTTTTTGAAAAATGTTACTTAGATACCCATACACCCACTACACACCCTAAAAGAGAAAGAAGTGGAGTGTAATGTGATAGATATAACATATCCGTAATTAAGATGTCTGAATATCTAAATAGAAAGAAAAAAAAATAAGATGCTAAATGAATGTTGGAAAATTAGAAGTATCTAAATATCATTTGTTGTAACGTTTAAGTTAAGAATATTTTAAAAATTAGTAAAATATATAGATTATTTCACTTGATTGATAAAGATATAAAGTGATGGAGAAATGAGATCAAATTAAGTGACCTAAGGTAGCAAGTTGAAAGATAAAGACACAAACATATAAACAGATAGAGAAATGATCATCAAAACCCCACCCTAGCTACCTGCAAGTTGAGAGATAGTAATAGAGATGAACAGTACGTGGCAACTTGAGTGGGAAATATAGGATTATTAAGCATATGTATGCAACTTGCAACAAACAATTGGAATCTTCCCTTCGGATTTAGAATAAATTACATGCATTATAACTTTTCATAACATTACAAAATATTAGTGAACCTGGCTGTGCCTTCTGCAAATGGCACAGTACAGTGAATACATCAATATTTAGCTAGTCATTTTCAATCATAACCCCCAAAAATAGAGGAAGTGGCAGCAGCTAGTTGCATATTCATGTTGTATATATATATATAGGGAAATTAGATTAATTTTTAACTTAATAACATTCGAAACAAACTGCCACTGCAGTAATTAATTAATTAAGAATCGATATGCTGTTTTTTACTAAATAAAATAATTAATCTACTTATACATATTGAATGTAAGTGGTCTATAGTTGAAGTTTTTCATGAGTTGATGTGCCCCCATTTTGATTATTTTTTTGGCATCAATTTCATGACCACCCAACCAAATTATTAATAAATTCTTGTACCTAGCTATATATAGCTAACTAATATATCTCCCATAGCTAGACATAACTGCTCTGGATATAATTAATTATTTTGCTGTTAAAAAAGCAACTGCTATGGTTGCTGCTGCTGCTACAACTCTTTCCAGAAAGAAAGATCAAACCAAACCAGCCTGCACATGAAGCTACATTAAAATTTCTACTTGTATCTTTTGGCTTCAAAAAAAATAAATTCTACTTTTATCACAAGCTAATTTCAGTTAATTATTAAAAAAAACTAAGAAACATTCAAATATGAATTTGCATTAGGGATACTATCCAACGGAGGTGCAGTACAATTTTATGTAGATATTTTTTGTTGATAATTATATTTAAAAAAAAAAAAATTGCATCTTGGGAGAGTATCTGAATCCTTCAAAAAAATTAAGGTAAAGTAATTAACTAAGCACATCATTCATCAGGTTCAGTCAAATAAAGCAGCATGACAAAATATTGAGACTCTGAAATATATATGGAGAGAGAGAGATTTGTTAAATAGATAATTAATATTAATATAATAATAATATTAGCTTCTTGACAAAAAAAAAAAAAAAAAAAAAA
>Ga0099826_10004112_pt1 | contig 10111 bp, 4 predicted proteins | sample Mtrugardesep15_FD_76830 | JGI IMG/M metagenome (GOLD analysis project Ga0099826, IMG submission 76830) | Root nodule microbial communities of legume samples collected from California, USA - M. trunc garden sep15 | ecosystem: Host-associated > Plants > Roots > Nodule | place: USA: California...
AAAAAAAAAAAAATAAAAAAATCCCCCCCCCCCTAAAAAAAAAAAAAAAAAAAAACATGTAACGAAAAAAGATCCAACAAGGAATAGGTTGGTTCACAAATCACAAAAGCAGAAAATTAGAGGGGTGACATGGGGGCCCAAAGCAAAGACCACCGGATAAGTTTCATAAACAAATGAAAGAGCATCTAGCACACAGCCCAACAGTTGAAAGCAAAACAGTGACACACAGCTGAGTTTCGAACAGGTGAAACTCAAGTACGAGCAACCATCAGCAAGCAAAATCTGTCAAGACTGGGATTAGCGATGGAGGTGCAAAGGATTCAAAATAAGACAAAAAGCAGAAGGTTCAGGATCAAAAAACTGCCACTAGGAATGTGACAAGACAGCAGTGGCAAGGACTTTGGGCACGTTGGAGGAAGGTCTTGGAAGTGGCAGAAATGACCAGAAAATATGTGGCACTGTGTGCCGGTGTCATGAGAAGAGAGGGTGGAGTAAAACGACATCCAAAATAGAAGATAGGTTGTGATAGCTAAAAACCAGGTTATGGACAGAACCTAATTTTTTTATTAAAAGAAACCCCAAAATCGAAACACTTCAGGTTCATAAACATGACCAAGCCCACACTTTACCTGGCGGTCCTTCCCAATCCTGCATATTTCCAATTCTGCAACTTATTGGAATTGCAGAGGAACAAAAACCTCATAAGGTTGTGTGTGTGATCTCGTACACCCGCTAGCAATCTTGACAGCCATGATTGGGAGGAAGATACACGTGCATTACCTCCATTTTCTTATAATTCTTTTTTTTTAAGAAGCTAAATTAGCCCACCCAAATTGGCACCGGAGAGAATCGAACCTGAGACCTTGAGAAGAAGCATACTCCCAGGCCCCAAGCCAATACCACTAGGCCAACCCAAATGGATTGATTCATACAATTCTATTTCATTTAAATTTCAGTATCTGTAATTTCCAAAAATTCGAACCATGCTGGCTCAGACATCTCTCTAATATCAAATCAGGCGATGGGACATATTGGGCTAACCCGACCCATTCAGTCCAATCAATAAAGATAGGTGGAAAAAATCCTCATATGTGAGTTCTCTTGACTTGAGTGAAGTGATTTCAAAAAAAGTGATAGTGGCAACAATCCAGTTCTTTGATGGTGCAGTTCAGTTCTTTGTGGTGCAGTTCAGGTTAGTTTTTTTTTTATAACAGTTAGTGAACTGTGTTTAAAACACCAGTTTAGTTTATGAACAGTTAATAACAGTTTCGTTGTTCGTAGAGTAATTTGGTTATTGTTTTTTTTATAACAGTCCGAAAAGAAACCCTAGATCAAGTATTTTGTGAAATATACATATATTCATCATATATTGTACATGTAATTATGGAAAACCATCATTCACAGCTTGAAGTTAACCAACCTTTCTTCAAACACAATTCAAGCATGAAAAATCCTTACATGTATAACCTTAACAAGCATGTAATTCAGAATCTGATAGAAGTAAAGAGACGTCATAGTAAACACTGACAATAATACTAGCATACTCACCACGTGTGGCCATGTCAAAACATTTTCACCAGTTATTGTCTCCACAGCAGGTTCTTCAAATGCACATTGTTTTGCTAATGATAACATGGCAGACACTGCAACCAAAAGCAGTAGTAAAAACTGATAAGAAAAGCAATAGATATGAAATTGGATATTTACGGATTATTTTACCCAAGTAATAGTATAAATACCTCATTAAAGGTTCAGGAACATACTTGAAAGATAGTCTTAGAATTTTAGTCTAACTGAAACCCAAAATTGTGGCAAGAGGATTGGCCCTAACATAGGAGTTTGAGGTTGCCTAACTACCAAAAGCTAGTTGATGGGGTGAGGGTTGCCGCTCATTTATAACGACCATGTCGTCCATATCACTAGTCAATATGGGATCTCCAACATACAGAATTCAAAATTTGAAATTTCTAAGAAACTTGGTTTATCATTTCACTAGCCAAAAAACAAGTTTCAAAAATAGGACAATCTGCCTGCATGGATATTAGACTAAAGTTCATGCATCTACGGGGTGCCAAAAACAATAATTATTAATATTTTAATACAAAAAACACGAGATCTGATCTGAAAACATTCAAATCAGTGTTATCAATAGTGGATTATGGAAAATAGTGGAATGCCAAAAGAACAGTAAAAAGTAAATCCAGCTTCAGCAAATGTCTCTACAAAGTACAATAACATAGATTTTGAAATCTTATTTACAATTCAGGACAATATCTAAGTTACTGGGTAGTGCACTTACTATCAATTCCATAAACATTGCGCCAAAAGTCAACGCTGTCACTGTATCTGTCAGTATGTGTGACGGGAGCAATGTACAACTAGAAAAAAGCAACCAAGAGGTCAGAACTTTGTCATTTTTTTGTGAAAGTAAATTATAAACTATATGTCTACTTATAAGAGAAAGTAAATAGAAATACCGTTGCACTCGAAGGAAGAATAAGACCACCAGGTTTGAGCCAGCGATCTCTGGCAGTAATAACACTCCCAAGCATGCTCTGCAAGAAAATAAAATATCAAACGATTATATTATAAAAGTGAATGTACTGAAAGGATGGGACAGAGAAAATCATAGCAAGCTGACATCAAGGTATCATTTTAGACAGGAGCAGACCCATCTTGAAGTGAAGTAGTCATGCACTTTGACAGGGTGAAATCACATTATTAATATTGTAAGCATTAAAAGGAAAAAAAATAATAGAAAAAAAAATTAAATTCTAGATCTCGTTTGTTATTTTGGTTCCTCCTCCCAAAAAGAAGATAGTTCTCAAAAAAACTACAATCCTTGCTTTCACATTTCTATAGATGGTAATGATAGAGATAGTACGCCTTTGACTTTTTATCATAAGAATTTTAAGTAGTAATTAGTAATTCAATGAAAACTTTTCCTCGTGAACCAACTCTTTCAAAACCTTACCTTCTGGATGAAAGATTTTATATTTTATATGCTGCCTTATTCAAGGACTTTGGGCCAGGAATATGGATAATGTACAAATTCACCCTACCTATGTCGTACCGTTATTTTTATTTAGAACATTGTTGAAGCCTGGGTAGAAAGGATCAAACCCATGAGACCACTTGCTCATGAGACTTTGAAACCAGGTTGTGTACAAACTATTACTAAAAGTTAAGCTGTTGGGTGAAATCACATTAACGCCTTTTATTTTTAACTTGACAATATTGACTGACTAAATACATCAAGTGATGTGATGCCGTGTGTTTTGTTAAAAAATAAACAGGTTTGTGACAGGACCATTTCAATAGAAGTCCTCTCTAATGGTTTGAAATCACATTATCGCCTTTTATTTTTCACTTGATAATATTGACTGACTAAATACATCAAGTGATGTGATGCCCTGTGTTTTGTTAAAAAATAAACAGGTTTGTGACAGGACCATTTCAATAGAAGTCTTCTCTAATGGTTTGACTTGAAATTTTTTCTTGACTTTCCTCTAAAGATCTTGCCTATCCTCCACTCCACCTCAAAACCTTGTGATAGCGCACCAATAGGTTGCCTGGAATCACAAACCATCCCAGGCTCAATTTTATTTTACCATATTTTTTTATATATAAGTTACTCCTTCCTCTCTAACATACTGTTGATCTTATCTAAATCTTGTTTGTCCACTTATCATAAAAGATTGCTAGTTTTGTAACTATGCAATAAAATCTAGTAAAATTTACTTATATGAAAAGAAGGAAGAAAAAAAAACATGTTGCACTATTTCTAAATCTATTTGGTCAATTATCTAACTAGTGGTCATCTAAAAGCATAATTGATGGATGCAATTGGTGATAGCAGAAGTTCCACAGTTACTGTTGGAAAATACATCAATAGTCAATAGTTTATTTCCCTATGCTATTGTTCCCTGTGTTATTATTTTCTAGTCATGTCTAGAGAATTCCATTATGTCATTTTTCCAATGTAACAATTTTCTAGACTAGTCTAAGAGAACATTAATTGTATTCTCTCTATAAAAACCAGCCCTTGGCTGAAGAATAAAAACATAACAGTATTCGTATCATAAAAGTATTCACCCATTATCTTTCAATATGGTATCAAGAGCCCACAACAAGTGGGGTTCTGTTCAACCCATTTTCTTACCCGACCTGTTTCACATACTCAATAGTTACAATATGAGAAGGAGCTACAGTTACAATATGAGAAGTCACTTTTCTGTTCTATTATGTATGCAACAAAAATGTAAGCATTTTCACATTCATCTTTCAGATAATATTAAAAGATACTTCAGTTCAATTCTAATTCATTTAAGTAATTAAACTATCGGTCCCCTCAGAGGTTAATTTATGGTTTCATTCACTGACTTCAGGATAACTTGTTTTGACTTCTCAAAATACATATTGACTCAGAAAAATCAAAAGTATCCTAAAACGCACCTCATATAGAAGCATATAGCCCATCCATTCTGAAATTATAACATCCACCTCTTCATCGATTTCAACATCCTGCAAAACCCGTAGGCTGAGGTAAAAATAAAGCTGGATCGTGGATGTAAAGTTGACAAAGGAAAATTATACAAATTTCAGGATAAGAAGAAATTAGATAAAGTATTAAATAAATTGAAACCTAAACATTTATAACATTGATATATTCTATAAGACGGAAAGTTGTTGTCATCTATATTCTATATTTGCTGTAAGTTTTGATCTCTCCCACCAGCACAACTTTTTTGCATGGATAATAGCATTGTAATGGACAACAGAGTCTTAAATATTTGTTTGGATTAACATTCACCCTGTGGCCAATGATCTTTTTTTAGTGGGGGTGATAAATTATAATTTTGATTATCTATTTTCACGACCAATAGCATAATATTACACATTCATACAGGATTCTAGACATTATTATATCATGATGCACACTAATTTTCCTATTTTCTAATATTATCAGTTAAATTATATTAAATTTGGAGAATTGATCCGGTGAGGAAGAGCTTTCAAACAAAGGTTTATGATTGTTTAGTTTTACTGTATTTGGTTGATTTGAAAGACTCAATATAAGGTGGTGTTTCAGTCTAATAATGTATAAATTGATGATATTGCTGAAGAAGCAAAACTGGAATGGTATTGTACGCGTTAGTTGATGGTATTGCTGAAGAAGCAAAATTGGAATGGTATCGTAGAAGAAGCAAAACAGCAGACTTGGAATTGGATGAACATAAAACTGAAAGGAAACAATTATCCTGCTTCTCTGTGGTTTTCGAATTTAAGGGATTTTTTGGTATTTTCAGTGATCCGTTAGTCCAGCCTTGAAATGAAACCTGGTTTATGGAAGATGCTACTATATTCTGTGCCATTTATGCTGGTCTAGGCTAAGGTAGCTAATTGGTGTGTATCAGATTCAGGCTGCTTTCTATCAGCAACTGAAGCCTGATTTGGTTTTCCTGTTTTCCCCTGGACCTTCGCTGTTCTGTTGTTCTCTCTGGCTCTGAAGCATAAATACGAGTTTATTTAGCCTTAATTTTGTTTTTGTATGTATCTTTTTTCCGGTTTTATCTTTAGTTCGATAATTCATGTTTGAGTCATAAGGCATAACAATTATTTAGTTTGCAGATCAATTTTTTTCACATGAACTCGCTAATTTGCACCAATTATTTTGTCATCTCAATAGCAAATCCTGCAACTTAATTTTCTTTCATTTTACCAAATGGTTGGGACATTATAGAGGTCAAATCTTGCATCAATATTTTAAGTCATAGAATATTTCAATGATTGAAAAACATATATTGTTCAGAAGTGCCTACCTCAACTCGTCCATGCAATACAATGATAACATCAGAAAGGTTATTTGCTTTAACAACTTCGTTGGCCTGTTTGCAAAAGAAAACAACTAATTGAAACCAGTAACTCAAAGTAAAAAGTGTTATTAAACATCATTAACAACCTATTCGCATTAACAAACTCAACCATTAAACTTATAAAAGAGAAACAGAAGAACTATTACAGAAAACTCCAAGTATAGATATGGTTTGAAAAGAGTTTAAAAAACATAGGCAATTGTCATCATATCAGCTGGTTTCGTGGGATTCACTTAAGCTATAAGCCTAAATTCTAGTAAGGCATCAAAGTCAGGTTACGTCATTTGAATAATTTAGAATGAATGACTTGCATTAGGCAATGTGTGTGTGTGTGTGTGTGTGTGAGAGAGAGAGAGTGTGTACGCTCTCCCATGACCATCTATTGGACCACATCACCCTCTTTACAGGGTAACTGATTTAGCAGGTTGAGAACACTTTTTATCAAAATGAAAAAGTAAAAAAAAAAACTGATGTGTTGCTGCGCACCGTTTATGTTGCAAGCTGAATGGATTTCTAAGTTTCATTCACTCAGACAAATCGAAGTGGCGGTATTATCGATTTGCATTTATTATCTGGGTATTGGCTGAATCAATTGAAGAATCATTTATTATTGGATGTATAAAATATAAAATGAGATGGGTATTAAATTATCACTTGAAAATATAACTGAAGCAGGGAAGAAGACGATGACGCGGAACGTAAAGACAGCCATAGCCCATTGCAGAGGTTGATAAATGATATATCAATCAACAAAGACTTTCTTCATGTTCACTGCATATCCCATTAGCGGCTGAAAGTTCTTGCTGTATAAACCCAACTGACATGTGGGTGTTTCCATTTGTTCAAACCAATACACAATGGAAGGGAACAAGGCGTCGTGGTGATTGTGTGGGATTGGGGAAGAGTTTTTGTTAGGTTAATTTAATAAATCAATTTTACATAAGAAATGATTCTGCAATGGAATTGTGTAGAAGATGCGCTGAGAAAATAGCCGACGAAATTTTAGTGGGGAGTGAAAGATGAACAATTACCTTCAAATAAAAATATAAATTTAAAATCAATAAAATTTTAAATCTCTCTAACTTTGAAACCGGTAACCAAGCAAAAAAAATTTAAAAAAAAAAAGTGTTGTGGCCCAATAGATGGGAGTGTTTGTTGATTGATATATCATCTTATCAACCATAATGAGAGTGATTGATATATTATACCTTAGCATTCCTTATATATGTATATGTTAATATAAGGGAGAATCTCCCATAACAAGGCAAAGTAAGAAACTATATCAACAGCAATAAATAGAGTGAATAATCTTGATTAAGACTATAGTCAACACACCCGGTTAAGTTGGAGCATATATTTCTTATACATCCAACTTGTTACACAATCAATTTGAGGTCTCTAGAGATTTGTGAAGATACCAGTCAACTGATTATTGGAGCTCGTTGAAGATGTTTTAATGGTGTCTAAAAAAGGATCTTCTCTCTAACGAAGTGGCAATCAACTTATATGTGCTTATCCCTCTTATAAAAGACAAGGTTTGAAGAAAGATATCCAGCCGATTGATTATCACAAATAAGTTCAGACTTCCCAAATCCCATGTAAAGAACTCCTTATATTGAAAACTACAACAACTACCAAGTCTTCTACCACTAGGTAGGGGCGGCTAAACAATTCTTAAAGAAAAACTACCCCTTCCAAACACACCGTACATAATTCCTAAATAAAAGTCAAATTTCAGCACAAAGTAAACACGGTAATATGACTAGAAATTCCAGCACATAAAAGTAGATCAATCGAAAGATATTCCTGCCAAAAGGAGTAGAGGAAGACCTATTGAATAAGAAAAGTGTGCTGTAGTAAAAACAGGGGAGAGTATAATACAGAGAAGAAAATAATTGTCCTATTCTATCTGTATTTTCTATTTCTATTATTATTATTTAGTGAGCTCGGTACAGTCAGTCCTTTCTTCCGTCATGAACAATTTGTAACATGTGGGTTCAAAGAAAGACCTTGCCCTAAATGACTTTTTGTTAGAGCCCAACCCAGCAGCTTCAAACTATCCATGCAACCAGCAGCATCTAGTTGAATACCGGTTGGTTGTTTTACGGTAAAACATTAGTCAGAGTGAATTCGGTACGAGTTAGTTTCTTGTAAACAATATGTCAAGATCTTGAACATTTTACCTTAATCCATGTTAACTAAATAAAGCTTAAACCAATGAAAATTGTATCTTTGAAATTATTACCTGCAGTGCAATGTCACTGGCATCAACTGCATACACCTGGAAAGATAAAATTCCATAATATCATCCATGTCAAACACTTTGGCATAAACGATAGGTTGAAACAACTAAATTAAAATTTAAAAGCTTAATTATTAAAACAAAAGACAGAGGCTTCAAAAGAAAAATAAAAATACTGTTATAGAAATTCTTAATCCAAATAGTTTAAGTCAACTACAGAAAATTTAAATAAACATACGCATGATCCTCCACGGTTTAAAAATATTAAACAAAAGGAGTAAAGAAGAATAGAAATTTAAACAATTAAAAGGCAGAAAAGCAGCCTATCAATGGTACAGCCACAGCATCCAGCAACTGCAGATCATATAAATAATATACGGGTGCTAAAACTCAATAAAATTCATCTATAAATCCTAAAACAAACTAAAACAATAGAAAAAAATATGCCAAATCTATCTAACTATGTTGATAAAGAAACTAAAAGCAATATTCCTTCTTGTATGATAAAAACATAAAAACGTGCAAGGAAAGTAAAAAATTGCATGAGGTGGAAACTGGAAAAAGGATTTACAAAAACAAAAATTAAACATTTTTTAACAAAATATATAATACCATTCTTTCATTATCAACTAAAAGAATAAAATATCAATTTGAAAGAGATTACCCGCTTTGCACCGGCCTGAGCACAAAATATGGAAAGGATTCCTGTACCGCATCCAACATCAACAACGACCTGAAGCCACACAATACTTAAAAGAGAAAAGCGAGGAATGATGTAGAACAGTAGAAGGATGGGGGGGGCATGAAAAGCAAGAATAAACTTCAATCTAAGAGCGCAATTCATGCAAGAGCCATCAATAATTAGATCTTATTCTAATATGTGGCATATATTTAACCTATCAACTGCAGAATAACATAACCCTCAATAGTCCAGATGGTTCAGAAAGCTACTTAATTCACTTGGAGTTGAACAAAGTCCTACTTTTTGAAAAAAAGTTGTAATAACAATTATGTATGAATAAAAGCATCATATTTATATTAACAATGATTATTAATTTTATCATATTGCAATAATTCACAAATCGATAATTGTTGGCATTTTTTGGCAATAGCCTCCTGAAGCGAACAATTGGAGGCATTTTTTGGTAACAATCAAAATGTCAAAACAAAGTTTTCATTATTTCCATAAATGCGTCATCCCTAGCTAGCATTTCATCCTCTCTCCATCACAATGGTTCTCTCAAAATCAACATACAAAAGGCATACAAAACTTTTTATAACAATGGCTGTGTGATAGCGAAATTACTTTGCCAGCAATAAAACTCTGATGCCGCATGATTGCCTCCCTATAAGTTTCAGTCCGCACACGATCCTGTACCAAACCAAGCCAAGAAAAGGAAACAGCAAATGAAAAGATTATTATTGCATTTAACAAAATATAATTACAAAAGTGAAGAAATTACAATGAAGAAGATGATGAGGAATCCTCCTTTAGAGGAAAACAAACAAAACTACAATTTGCAAAAAATCCATTAATGAAGCAATGATGTCCTCCTACCCTCAACATAAATGTTATAATCACGGATAGCAGAAAACAGTGGATTATTAAAATTCCGCTATGCAATAGCGCTATAGCGCCAATATAGCTACTATTTGACAACCTTTTGTACTAAATACCGTATCACAAACAAAAGCGGTTTGTCCAAATTCCATTACGGTATAGCGGTATAGCGCCGCAATATCTGCTATTTAACAGTACCGCTTTAAATCAATTTGAAGTACATGATACAATCAATATATTTTAACAATGAAAACAATTTTAAAGAGTCCAGAAGATCAAATTAACCAAGCTAGACAAGTATAGCATTTACATTTACAAATTAATCACATTTTACAACGAGACAGAAGAATTAATGAGCTCTGTTACTTCAAGACGAATTACAGAGTGAAAACATGAATGATAGAAATGGGAGGTTAAAAAAAAAAAAAAAAA
>Ga0099826_10004113_pt1 | contig 10109 bp, 1 predicted proteins | sample Mtrugardesep15_FD_76830 | JGI IMG/M metagenome (GOLD analysis project Ga0099826, IMG submission 76830) | Root nodule microbial communities of legume samples collected from California, USA - M. trunc garden sep15 | ecosystem: Host-associated > Plants > Roots > Nodule | place: USA: California...
TATTTGGTTGTGGTTGTTGATCTTCTATAACTCATGAATTTGACAATAACTTAAGTTTCAACAAAAATGACCTTATGTTGTATTGAATTCTAAGCTAATAAAAGGTTCAACGTGAATAGGCAAACATTAAGTGGATAATAAAAAATAAATTATTAGAGTAATAGTTAAGTAGCTAAGAAAGGTGACAAGGTTTCAATCAATTGGGAATGAATAATTGGAGCTCAAATAGACATGCCACATCATCACAACTCTTGCATAAGAATAACTCAAGTTTCGAATTCAAGGAGGATATATAGATATAGATAGATAGATAGATAATAAAACTGGCCAAGACAATGAAAGTAAATATTACGATTCGGTCTCCATGAACATAGTTTAGTTGACAGTAATATTTGGATATGTGGGGGTCGCATTTCGAACTCTGACACCTACTTATTCACCTTATAAAGGTAAATATTTAGTCATTAGACTATTTGACAAAAAAATAAAAAAATATTACGATTTTTTATTCTTTTCTAAGGTGTGTTTCTATTTCAATGTTGAGTCTTATTAATAAAATATAACTAAATAAGTGGCCAATTAAAACATAACCCACTCGTTAATCGAGATCACTAATAACAATATTTATAAGACAAACTTTTTATTAATCGTAGAGGTTGCCCCCAAATGCACTCGAGATCACTAATAACAATATTTATAAGACAAACTTTTTATTAATCGTAGAGGTTGCCCCCAAATGCACTCTCTTTAATGTGTAGGTGATCCAGTTCCGTGGGGCAGGTACACATCTGAAAGACTGAAATCTTTCTAAAACAACATACATGCAGCTCTTTCATAGTTATTGCCTATTTTGTTGACAGTTCCCTTATGAAGAAACATAACAACTTTGAGTGTAGGAAAAAAAGCAGAATAATTGATTTCGGTTTTTTAACCAAACATGGGTACAACATGCCTAGGATATTCCACCCAATTTTTTTTATATAGAGGTCCAGACGAAGTAAATTACAATGTCGACATTACAATGTACAAAATGGAATCTAAAAACATCTCTTGCAGACGACTATAAGAACTTAACAGTAGGTCATAAACATTTGATAAGGACAGCTAAGGCAAGAAGGTTCAACACAGAGATAACATATGAAAGTGTCCAACCTCCAGTTTGGAAGTATTATCAATTCATAAAATTTCATCACAAAATGATTGCGTATGTTTTACATAATAATGATTCCACAAGACGATGTCAATAATTTCATCACAAAATAAATGACTTTGGTCATCAATCCATTGGATGAGTGATAAAATAATACAGACCAATATTAATGTGGACTAACACCACAAATAATTCATTGACCATGGAAATATCTACCATCAGCTACTCTCTTTATTTCCTTTCCAAAGAGCCCGACGGCGAAACTCGCACACTTTAACCCATACCCCAGCACATCAAATGTCCTTCCAGATACCATCTGAATTGTACTTACGCGACTGCAATCAGCTACTTGAACCCAAATTTTTATTTTTATTGCAAAATCACTAGAATATGATGGTGTGTGTTTGGAGAGGGAATTTGGATCCTGAACCTGTCTCCATCTACCTGTTACTAGCAAATTAACAAACTCTAATAAGTTAGTATATCATAACAAACACAGTGCAGGGAAATGGAGGCAGAACTGAAGGTGCAAAGTTGGGTCAGGTTGTTTAGCAATTAAGTATCTATCAACCTCCATGTCTGAATCCAATGTTCCTCCATATAGCAAAAATTCAAAGCTGAAAACCCAAAACTGATACCCAATGACCATACCACAAATTTTGCCATAATCATGTGAGAGAAAAAATCTCAATACAATATCAAGAATAGCCAACAAACAACGGCAAAGCTCGCACAATTTTTACGAGGGGCCAAATATAAAGAAGAAATAAAATATATTTTAATTAATAAGTAAAATAAATTTACTATAATTTTTACTTATATTTAATGAAACAACAACAAAGAAAATAAAATCTAACAATAATTATTTATAAAAGTTGTACTATATGAAGTTTCAACAAGTCAAATTTATTTATAATTGACACTAAACTAAATAGATTATAACTAAACTAAATAGATTATAAGTATTTTTGAAAATCATCTCTCTTTAAACCAACAAAATTGTTTGAAGTAACTAAATATTATATTAATGGGGTAGCTACATTCAAAACTATACTAATTTTGCAAGATTTTTTTTTTTTTTTTGGGTAGCCTGCTACCCCATTGGTGTGAAGTGAATCGCCCCTGCCAAGAAAAATGTTCTCCAGAAAGAGAAGAAAAACTAAATTTATCAATTGAATCTTTGGAAAATGTAGCTGATATCAACATGTCAAATTTGCCAATTCAAGAATAAACCAAACAAGAGCAAACATAGTGACCAACTTTTTCTTGACTTATCACACACAATTGTCTGGCATCGCAGAACCTTAAAATTCATTACATATTTAGACGGACAGAGGAGGACAGCTGCTCAATGTTCCCAAATAAACTGTTTTTAATGTACATATAATGTCAAGCTGTCAAGCTATTTATTATGCATCTACCAAAAGGAAAATAAATGCAATTTACTTATATACAAGCCTGTTTGGATAAATTGCTTAATTTGAAGCTTATAGAATAAGCGCTTCTCATGAAAAGCACTTATATATAAGTTATTTCTATAACAAAAGATAAAATAAAGTTAAACTATTTTTATAAAAACTATTTGCTTTTTCATAAGCTATCTTGAAGAACTTAAGAAAATAAGCTGAAAACAGCTTCTGAACAAGCCATAAACTGTCATTATAAGTTCTACCAAACGATCTTCCTAGAGCTTATGCTAGTACATAAGTTCAAAAACAAGTCCATATATATTGCCCCTGCATATATATATATAACTTCCTGTCATAGACTAGTCTGTCAAGGAAGGAATTGCCCCTGCATATATACACAAACATTGAGGGCAATAAAATTTATATTTAACAGTTAGAACTTTTTTTTTTCGATCAATTAACAGTTAGAACTTAGAACACTGAAAGGATGTACTGTTTCCACATTCATCTTATTGTTGGCTTATGCAAAACAGCTTAAGCAAATAAATAAGCATTGTGTAGTTTATTTATAAGTTTGTCAAGGTAGTTTATGAAAAAACAACTTATGAAGCTTATGAATTAACATAAAAGCCTATTTACTTGCATAAGCTATTTTTCATAAAGTCAAATAAGCCAATTCAAACCGGCCCATTGGTGAGAGGTGGCTTATAAAATACATATAGAAGTCTAGTGCTACAAAACAAAGACATCAATTGTTAATCTGATCTGCAATGTGAATCAGTAAACTATCAGTTAATATTTATGAAGTCTGCAGCAAGTTTATCACAGATGACCAGAAAGAAAAAACGAAATAAAGCACCGTTACAGAAATAACATCACAAAGAAATTAAACTTAGTGTCAGAAAAAAGGTTTTTGAAAGTCCTTATTCAACCACAATTTTGAACCAGCTGAACATGAAATCCTAATTAGATCAATGTTAGAATCTCATAGAAGAATAAATTATACTATAACCATGGGACAAATCACAATCATAGAATGAAACAAAAAAGATAGTGGCTGAAAGTTGAAACAATTTGATACATTGAAATTGTATTGGTTAATTCACCAAACTTCAAACCAATCCCAATCAAAAAAGGAACCAGATCAATTGCTTCAACTCAAATACTGCAAAATAATTATCAATGAATTCTAATTTGGATTGAATCAGAGTCAAAACCAAACATGTCTTTAATTCCTGCTGCTTAATATCCAATACAACACAGTAATACACCATTGGTTATTTAATAATCCAACATCAAAAACTCTGAAAATAACAAGAACTATAAGCAATCAATTGGCATAGAAACTATAATTAAAATTTAAACATGTGTGACATGCAACTAATTCAGCCGACATCCAATGATTATTAAAAAAATAAAAATAAAAATAAAAAACATGTTTTTTTAATGTGAATTTAATCCAACGTACATATTCTGAATTAATTACCCAATAAGAACTAATCATAAGAACTAATCCAACCGATCACTATTATAAACAAAACCTACTTTAAAATACAAAGTTTTGTTTATAATAGTGTCAGAAGGTGTATTTAGAACTGATTACCCAATAAGAACACAACGATTCCACTTTGAATTGGTTACCCAATAAGAACACGACAATACCACAATTGAAATAAATCAAATTCAAACACAAGTATCACATCCAAATTTAATCAATAACAGAAAACAAGTCAAATCAAAATCAAATCCAAACAAAGAAAACCTATAAGAATCTAATCCAAAAATACTTTTTCCAAGGTTCAGAAACAAACAAATCTAAGATCTATAACACCAATTACAGCTAAATTACAATAAAACATGTTGGATCTGATAAAAAAAACTAACAATTAACAATTAAATATACAATAATTATAAAGATTACTAAATGTAGAAAACACGTAGATGAGATCTGGAGTTGCAGAAGCCAGAAAATCAACAGCCGCCTAAAATTCACCGCGGCCTCCGATTCAGTTGATGCAAGGCGGGATCCAATTCTCCGCCGGTAACCGCGGATGTAGTGGTTCCCGACCTGCACCAAGCGAATTAGAGACCGTGAAGTGAGAAGATTGAAAAATCATAATCACTAAAACTATGATAAACCTCTCTATAGAAGAGAAAAAGTTAGAGAAAGATAATCAAACCCACCGAAAGTGTTGAAGATTGGGTTAACGAGAGGTTATTTATAAAGAGAACAAACGAACGAGATTGTGACACGTGGAATGGTTGTTATAGGGTTGGATTTTGAAGAAAGATAGATACGTGAAAAAAGGGTTAGATTTTGAAGAAATTACTGGGATGCCGTTTTTGTTGAAGTGAAAAGACGTGGCTGCACGTGCAACTTATCTGACTCTAACGTGTTTCCATTTTTATACACTTTGGTTTGGGAAATGGAAATCCATGTTTTACAAACTCGTATGTATGTACTTACTTCTTTCTAACTAATTTCAACCAATAAAAATAGTGTGTATTTGTTAGATTTTCTATGATGAAGAGTGTGATTTTTGTGGTCGAATGATGAAGAGTGTGATCATAGTACTGTACAACATTTTTAGTTTAAATTGGATGATACATTTTTTTTTAAAGAATTTGGATTATAATTTTTAAAAAATTCAATCTGATTCGATTTAAATAAATATTGTTTTACTAAGATCGTTTTTTGGATATCTAAAGTATAATTGTAAAAATAAATTCGACAATTGTAATTTTTTAATTAATATTACAAAAATCACGGTAAAATAAATTATTTGGTATAAAATATAATACAAAAACCTATTAAGAGTCATGAAAATTATTGATTAAGTTTGAAATATACGAAGAAGTAAAAATATATATGTAATTAAACTAATCAATATTATTTATACTAAAAAAAAAATTGATTTACATGTGTGGTTGGATTCGCTTTTAAAAAAGCGGTTTGAAATACGATCATATCTCAACGGTTTTTTGTAAAATGACATTCAAACATATCCTAATAATATTTGTTTTCAATGTAATTTTTTTTATCGATTTTTGAATTTATTTTTTTTTCTTTCTTGGATCCTTTGAAATTGGACACCCCTAGTCAAAATGACCCAAAATTGTGAATGTTATCAATTATGATTTTTAGGTATATTTAAATATAAATTATGGTTAATAAAAATCATGTACATGTATAAAGGGGTTGGTCTAACTGAATATACTTGACTTCCACGGCGTGGAGAATCAACATTTGAATAGCAACATATGTACTCATGTTTAACGGTTAATACACCTTTTGTCAACAAAAAAAAAAAGAGTCAATACACCTCAAATTAGAATACCACACACTATGGGAAACTAGAACATCATATGCAAAATACATGTTCTACGAAATCGCATGTAGTTGCTTCTAACTAATTTCAACCAATTAAAAGAGTGGGTTAGATTGTATTTGTTCGATGTTGTGCTGAAGAGTAGAGCTATTTGCATCGAAGAAGAAAAAAAAGTAGAGCTGATAAATGGACTGGTCCAATTTGGTCTAGTTTGGAAGCCCTGACTATGTAAATGGGTCAATTTCGATCTGACTCATTTATAATTGGACCACATGTTCTAGTGTTCAACTCGGTCCATTTGGGTCAGTCCATTCCAATCCGTTTTATTTATTTTTTGTTTAAAATATGATTGGATTAACATGCTAGTGTGAATAATTTTTACGATAACATTAAATAGTAATTAAACACTAGACTTATTCCTTCAATTAAATCAAACTAATAATAATTTAGAAATTTTAAAATATTTAGCTATATTTATCCATTTTTATTAAGTTTACATATTTAAAAAAAATTAATAATAATTTTAAAATTAGTTTATAATATTTAAAAAAAAAGTATTTTTCAATAAAAATCAAATGAAAATGTTGGTAGTGGGCCAACCCCGATGGGATATCCCGGTCCAACCCAATTTTTCTATGGCCCAAATGGGTCAGGGCTAAAAGAGCCCGAATGTGTTTGGACTAGCTTTTTATAGATCGACCCAAATGTTGGCTAATGGGTTGCCCCATTAGCCCGACTTGTTTTTTACAAATCTAGGAGTGTGTTGGTAGTAATGTAAAATACTTTAGACAAAACTTAGGTAAATTTTCTAATTAATGGTTTTTTTTGTGGTTCTTCACATAAAATATTACTTCCTTTGTCTTGAATTAATTGTCTCTTTAACAATTTTTCTCTGTCTTCAAATGATTATCACTTTAGAATATCAATGCAGCATTTATTTTATTTTTTCACTATTATACTCTCATTTATTGAATTCATCTAATTCAACTACTCCACTAACTACAATTAATAAGGGTGTGTTTGTTTCAAGGTTTGTGATGGTCGGATTAGGCAAATGTACTAAATCTTTTACCGAGTAATAAAGTGATAAGTAAAGTATCGTATCCACATGTATTGTTATTTCAACCAAACAATTCACGTTACTTATTTGGGAACAAAATAAAATAAAAGAGATAAGAGTTTAGAGTTTTGCAAAGTTAGTATGAATGCAACAGAGCAAATTTTACCTGTTTTGATTGCAGAATGTTAACGACGGTTAAGATTCTTCGAATCCCCTCTATTTAGTTGTTGGAATTACTTAACATTCAAGTCGTATTCATGTTATTCATCGTTATCTATCTAAGTGATTAGTTCATGGGATTTTACTACCTATCGGCTGTCAAATTGCACCTGCTAGTCACACAATGATCCTTACGTGTGGGGTCTTACTCTCAGAGATATGGTATATGTCCCTCCAGCTGTTGAGTTGCAACCTACCGATCACACTAAGGTTATACACGTGTTACAATATAGGGTTGTTAATCCTATAGTGTTTGTACACCTTCCTAAGGATTATTAGTATGGGGTTCTTACTCTCTTAGAGGTAATTAAAATATAGACTTAAATTGACTTTCCTAAATTCCCATCAGTGTAGTCCCAATCTTCTTAAAGGTCCTCCCATCTATGAATCTTAGAAACAAATAGGACACTCTTCTTCTCGATAGTTCTACAAACGGGTAGCCCTATCAGCGTCTACCTTACAGAGGTGAAAGAAGAGTCGAGTTACTAGGCTAATTTAAGTCGTGAGCTCACATGTTTCTTTAATTACTAACTAGTTACTTCCTTATTTTAGAAGATATACATCAATATTAGGTATGTCTCCTCCCTAAGTACTTACTCTCAGGGTTTGCTCGCTTTCGACGTATTTCCCTAGTTACTAACTAGTTACTTCTTGATTAGACATATATACATCAATATTAGGTCTAAGTCAGGGTTATGTTTCAGAGAAAACAAATCTCATGCAACACTAAAACTAGTAGCATAAAGATAAATAACTAAAATAAAGACTTTAAATTAAATAAATTATCCAACAATCAAAATAGAGGTTCATCTTAGAACCCTAGCCTAAAAAGATTTAGTTACACATGGTAACTAAAGACAAATTACAAAAGAAATAAAACATACCCTAGAAAAACTTGGAGTGAGGAGAGAGACTCCTCCCTTGAAGCTCCTAGTGTTTGCTTTCTTCTTGAACCGCTTCGTTCTGAATGAGAAATTGTGAATGAGGAATGAACTATTTATAGGGAGAGTTTCCACCTGAACTTGGTCTAAAATACCAGGCTTTTTGCACCAAAAAGTCACAAAACAGCACCTTGGCCCGCAAGGAACAGGCGTCAAGTGCATGTGGGTAGATTTTCAGGCGCCAGGCGCATGTGAGTGTTGTTTGTGACCCGGAACGCCTATTTCTTTGTCTTTTCGGGTGTTGGCTTCCATATAAGATGTCTTGGAACTTGGGAACATACTTACTGAAATTGACTGAAAAACATATTAAGAATAACATAAGATGACTTGTCATCAGTTTGTAATACGATTCCTAGGAATACGAGACTGGAAATGCAACACTCCCACGTTTATTTCAAGTTTTAAAAATTTATTCCCATAAATGTTATATTCCCATAAATATTATTTACAGACGACTTCTTCTATTGTTATTCCATGCTTAAAAATTCCCATGAGAAAAACTCAACTGTATTTAACAAGTTATGATATAACAAGTTAAATATATATTAAATATATGAAAAACATGTAAATTCAAACATTTTAGATGGTTAAATGGGATGACAATGAGTACCCTTTGGAAATAATACTATAATATCCATCTCCATACACATGTTTATCAAATAAGTGTACGTACCCAAGCTCATATCCTCGTCGACTAAGAATTTGGTGTCAATCCCCCTACTTGCGTCCATTATGACCCACACTTTAACAATGAAAAGACAATAAATAACAAAAATATGATTATTATATCCTTGATGGCTTGGATAGAGAGACAAAATATGATTAATTTATCATTTTATTTTCTAATCTTCAGTTTGATGTGCCAATGAGATATGATAAAATATTCATATTACTTATCATATTCTATCACTCATTTGTAATTTCAATCTAAGTTTAGGCTGGATTAAAATTAACCTATCTGGTTTGATATAAGGAATCCTTATTTTGCCCTCACCCTCTTGCGCCTCTCATATCCTCTCTACCCGAATCATCCATCCTCTTCTACCATCTTATTCCTTTCACTTATATGTATCATCGTGTATGTTATTCTCTATCATTTTTTTAAATTCTTCTTCGTCCTCAATTATCGATTTCAATTTTTTTTTTATAGATTCCTATTTTTTCATATTCTTTTTTTTATAGGCTTATATTTTTGTTATAGTCTCCTTTTTTTCAACTTCTTTTTTTTATAGGCTTTTATTTTTGTTTATTAATTTCATCTTTTTTTTTTATCGATGTGTCTTCCTATTTTTTATCGGCTTGGATTTTTCCTCTTGTTTTTTTTTTCAAATTTCTATTCTTTTTTTTAGATTCCTCTTTCATTTGTTTTTTATGGATTTCAATTTTTTCTTCTATTTTGTGATGTTGTAATATGTATTATATCAAAATCAATAAGATTATGTTAAAAAATGCAATTGACTATAAGAGTAATTTTGTCATTTAATATAATAAAATAATGTGATCATAATGGTTATCATGTGTGTATCAAACACATGATATGATAAGTTTTTATCATATCGATTTCATATACTGTCTCTATCTAACTTCATATCTTATCATGTATCTATCTCATCCCAACCATCAAACAGCCCTTGAAGTGTCCCATGCACGGCCGCACTTGCTACACACATTTAGACTTACATTTGATGTTGGTTGAGATTGAAATGGAGCCTCAAAGTGGTATGTGATACAAGATGAAGATTCAATCTTCCCTTTTTTCTACCTCAATCAAATATGCATTTAATATCAACTTGTTATCGTAATATTTTCTTGTTTATAGTCTATAGAATTTTGTTAGATGGTAGCTAAAAAAAATGTTAGATTCATTAGATTATTTAAGTTCTTAACAAAGATTTCATAATTCAGATATTACCTTAATGTCATGTCATTAAAACTTGTAACCATATCATGTGTTCTGATAGTATATTGTCTCTATCTAATTGTCCCTAAAAAAAAAAAAAA
>Ga0099826_10004114_pt1 | contig 10108 bp, 4 predicted proteins | sample Mtrugardesep15_FD_76830 | JGI IMG/M metagenome (GOLD analysis project Ga0099826, IMG submission 76830) | Root nodule microbial communities of legume samples collected from California, USA - M. trunc garden sep15 | ecosystem: Host-associated > Plants > Roots > Nodule | place: USA: California...
GCCTTAGGTTTGGGTGAAGATGGGGAGGCTTGGAGGTGGAGGCGTCGTTTGTTAGCTTGGGAGGAGGAGTTAGTGGTGGAGATTAGGAACTTGATTTCTAACACGTTACATTGCAGGAATCTGTTTCCGATGCTTGGCTTTCACGACCGAATGTAGGTGATGGCTTCACAGTCCCTGGTGCGTATCAAATGCTTATGAGTCAGGAGATACTTCACCATGTCGTTATCTTGGAGGCTCCTTGGCATAAAAATGTTTCTTTGAAGGTCTCTATTTGTGCTTGGCATCTCTTCCGCAATAGATGGCCGACAAAGGACAACTTGGAGCAACGAGGCGTTATCAATAACGATAATCTTTTGTGTGTTTCAGGATGTGGCCAAAATGAAACTTTAGATCATTTAATAATCCATTGTCCTATTTTTGGCAACCTCTGGCAGCTCGTTAAATCTTGGTTGGGTGTGTATTCAGTGGATCCTCAACATGTTACGGATCATTTTAATCAATTTGTTTTATCTTCAGGTGGTTATGTTCCGCGTTGGTCTTTCTTACATCTGATTTGGCTTTGTTGTATTTGGGTTTTATGGAATGAAAGGAACCAGTGACTCTTGGGTAATAATTCTAACACGACCGTGCAACTCTTAGAAAAGGTTAATATTACTTCACTTCGGTGGTTGAAAGCTAAAAATGTATGCTTTCCCTTTGATCTTCATATTTGGTGGCAACAACCCCTTGTGTGTTTGGGGATTGTCTGATGTCTATTTATCATTTATTTTTTAGATTCTCAGACACTTTGATGTAAACTTGGTTTGTCTCCTCAGGCACTGCTTGTGGTAGGGAGCAAAACTTCTTCGTTTATATATATATATATATATATATATATATATATATATATATATATATATATATATATATTATTTTGGTTTGTTAAAAAAAATCAGAAAACTTCTAAACATAACGAAAACATAAATTTTTATTTTTATTTTTTTATATCTGAAATAAATGGAAGGAATAAATGTTGGGTGATCATGAAGTATACTAAACTCATATCAACTACATGTCACATGTAACTTTGGTTTTATCACTAGGTTATCGTGAGTTTTTTTCTTCATGCCTTTTACTTTTATTCTGTTTTTGATTTTTGTTCGTAAAAAAGAAAGATGAATTGCATGCATGGTCAAGGATTCAATTCTTATGACTAGCATTGGTGAAAAAAATGGAAAAGTGTGCTTCATTTTTTCATTCAAGTTCATAAAAGAGTTTGTACATGAAAATTTAGAATAACTATGTAGTATTTAAATCAAAATGGTCGGAAGGATATTTAAATGATTTCTTAACATATCAATTTCAAATGAGAAATTGAAATGTGAGAGTGATTAGATCATTCAGGTTTCACGAGTTACGTTTTCTCAACTAAAAAACAAGTGATTATTTATTTATGGTCTCATGTTATCATATAAAATCAACTTCTTTTCTCATCAACAAAAAATAATCTTGGTACTTCGGAATTTACAATACTCACGTAGGAGTGTAACAAGTCGTTTTGCTTAGTTTGATTCAATTAAGTCCTGAACAAATGAAAAAAAAGCATATCAATTTAAATTATTTCGATTGAATCATCAGATATATCAGATCATTGATTTGGTTCTTAACATCTACATTCACACTATGTGCACCAACTACTTGTGTTAGACTGTGGTCATCCTATATATAATCAACTAAATCAACTTAGTAGGCCATGATGGCTCAATTATGGGACCAAATCATCATATGGTATCTGCTTAAGGGCTAAGCAAGTGAAGCCATTTCTGCAAACCTCTTACAACTTACTATTGGTGAAGGAGTTTAATTTTAAGTATTGCGTCCAAAAGGATATCGAGATAGACTAATTCTATAGTGCATAAGTAAGATAATGTTCTATCATCCGCAATTTTAACAATCAATCAATAAGTTTCGTCATATCTCACTTGTCAAATTGTAAAACTTATTATTCAAATGATGAAAAATATCTCACTTGTCAAATTGTAAAACTTATTATTCAAATGATGAAAACTAACGCATGTATAATACAATACATATTTCACTTGTGCACGATAGAATTGGTCTTAAAGATGAACCTTTTATAGGAGTTACATTAGAGATGTCCCAGTTAAAACTTTGTTGTAGGCCTACTTGGAATTAATTTGCATGCCACAAGAGACTTAACAAAAAGAAAGATGTTTCTATAAAAAAAAAATGTCCATGGCAAGGTTGGTTAAAGAGAGATGAGGCTTTAACCTTACAAGATTAATATCTCAATGATAGGGAGTTTTGAAGAAACATACATAATGACCAAGAAATAAAGAAAAAAAACATTTCAGGCTTTCACTTTACAATAGGAACTTTTAATGAAGAAATAAAATAAGAACCACATAACCTTCTTAGAAGGGTTGAAGCAACATTAATATAGTTGCAACCATTGATGATGCAATACTAATATCAATTTGGTACAATACTCTACAAATAAATAATAATGATGCAAACTATTTACAAAGGAGTGACACTCTTGGATACATGTACCTCATACAGAATTACACACTCCTATGAATATTCCCCTCCTTCACTTTTTCATATGAAAATTCAAGTAACATTATAATTAAAAATAAAAATGTTATTTTTCCTAGGTTGTTGCCACATCAAGACTCTTGTATGAACACAAGTATGTGTATGAATTCTTCACCATGAATTTACAGTTTAGGTGGAGGCCGCCATCAATTTGCGGAATCTTTCCTCTCTTTCCCTGCGAGACCGAGAAGATGTTGTACTTGACGATGATGATGTTGTAGATGATGTTCGTCTTTTCCTTCTTGGTCGGAAGAAAAAATCTTGTGTGTCAAGAACATAAGAAATCTGCAGATGAAAATAGTGAACATGAAGAAAACTATATGCCAAAGATAGAAAAACTATAGGACATTGTATCAAGAGAGTTGAGAATTAAACAATTTATCATTGGATTGGATTTAATTCATGGCAAAACTTTATACCATTGTTTTTATTAATTATTTTGACACCATCTAGTGGGAAAAAACTTTTGGTTGTTTTCATTGGTTTTCAAGAAATAATAAGTATTGTTCTCTCAAAAAAAATAATAATAATAAGTATTGCAAAAATACAAAAAAAAAATAATATCAAATTACCTAGTAAATTTAGGTTCTTCAAATTCTACTATATATAATCAAACATTTCAAATCCGGGTTCATTATGTCACATAAAAACTCAGGTGAGAACTACGGTGGTGTGTTGTACAAGTTTCCAAACTAAACAACAGTTGCACAAAGACCTAATTCCTTTGTTAGATAAACATTTGTTTCTCATCTCTATTACACAATTATACCAATAGTCGTAAAATATTGTTTATTCATCCTACAAAAATGAGGAGGAAAAACTTATTAAGGAATCAAAATAATTTTTTAATATATTTATTTCATCTTAATCATTTAAATATTGATAAAAGGTACAGCCATTGCATGTGTTTTAACTAGTTATAAATCACCAGTATGAAAAGGAAGCATACCTTGGATGAGTTGCAAGATATCTTGCATTCCAATCCGTTAACTACTTTGACGTCTTCCATTACAGCACAAATTGCAGAAAGCTCATCTAAGTCCCCATATTTCGGTTTGTTTCTAAGAAGAGCAAAATAAAAAGAAGAATCTTATGCATCACTAAATTGAATATGAAATTATGAATAAAGAAAAATGCTAAAACACCAGTAAGAAAATAAAGAATTGATGGATGATAAATTGAATAAATGTCGATTTTAGCCTCTAATTTTTTATACATTTTAAGTCCCTAAAAGATAATGTACCTTTCCAGTAAAATGCCATGAGGCTCCTTTTTGCCAGGGAGGACAGACAGAAAATCATTGTGCAGATAAAATGAAAAATCTGGATCAACAGCAACAGCAGCAATCTCGGGCTTTTCATTCATATTGTCCATGAGCTGGATCGAGAGCCGAGAGGGACTAGACGACTGCAATAAGATAACAGTGGAAAATAACATTAACAACCGATAACGATAACAATCAAAATAACAAATCATGAAGTCGAGAACAAATGCTTCTGGTTACAAAAGACTTACACATTGAAACCGGTATATGTTCTCCTCATGAAGGATGACATGTGCATTTGAATGATACACTGAATCATTTAATTTCCCAGGTTTCCGAGACTTTTCATACTCGTATAACTGGAGAAGCTTAGCGTCTTCCTCATCGGTTGCAACAGTTTGAAGCTGCAGTGTAGGTATATTACAGTTAGAGCCTTTAAAGAGAAACAAATCATAAGCATGTAGGACAAATGAATAAAGCAATATACCTGTCGGATTAATTTATATATTAACTTGTCCAATGTGAATAGCACATAAGACTGGTTTCCAAGAATTGCTCGACATTCATCTTCAAACTTAGCATTCTCGGCGGATCCATCGAGCAAATTGTACAATGCATCCATAAATCTAAACAAAAAAAAAGAACAATGGAAAATAAGATAAAAACTAAATCATGTTGATTGAATCGAAAAGTATAAGTACTAAAGTGATTGTATAGTTTAAACTTAATACACAATTACAGGATGTACCTTGCGTAAGGATCTGTTGAACTAGAATCTTTTGTTTTCCATTTCATTTCAGCGCTTGTTGAATTTTCTTTTGCAGATAAGATCCTTTCATAAAGAATCTGCCAAGTTCATAAAGAATATATAAGACATCAACACAAAGGAAATTTTTTCGACATAAACAAAAAAGATTCAACATTATCCTTACTTGATGAAGCCTAAAGAGAACAAAGAAATCATCATTTCCGTAAAAAACCCTTGAATCCTTCACATCTTCAACAAATGAGACTGCAGATACATGCTTTGTGAGAGGTTTCACAGTTGACAGGAACCTCTCTGATAACGGTAAAGATGAGCCATCTACTCCAGTTTGTGCATCAGCATCACACATCCCCTCCGCTTCACCTTCACTCTCGGCTTTACCATCAACATCATCATGTTCCATATCTTCCTCCTCATGATCTTCCCGGGAGCATTCATCACCAGCAGACTCACTTCCTGAAACATCTTCACCAGCTTCAGAAACATTTTCGCTGTCTTCGTCATCAGCATCTGCATCATTATCACCTCCAGCCTCTGGACGGTGATCGTCCTCTCCATTTCTAGACTCATATTTCCTTCTATCATCATTGTGGTTTGACTGCGCATTTGAATCTCCATAGGCAACAAAGTTATCCTCCTCAGAGTCAGCATTTGGGGATAACTCACCCTCTTCTTTTTCAACTTTGCAAGGCACAGAAGATTCTTCATTGCTTTTAACTTTACTGTTCTCAACTAACACGCCATTGGCCACTGGTACTGGAGGTGGAGCGGCAACGCCCTGAGACATAGATAAGCCGACATACCGATGTCAATATAAGCATTAAAAAAATAAAACTCTTTGACCAAGGCTATGTTTGGGTTAAACGGTATTTTTTTTAAAAGATCTTAGTTAAAAAATTAGCTTATCTTCTAAGTATAAAAACTAGATAAAAGGAATTTTTCAAAAGCTAATTGAGAGAAGGGTATCAAATCAAGTAGGAGACCTTTGATAATCTTATCTATTTTTATTATTTAATTTAACTTATATTATATCTTTCTATTAAAAAAAAAATAATAAAAAAGTTAACAATTATTACCAAACTACTTTAACTTTATTTTTAAAGCTCCAATTTTTAGATTTAAGTTTAAAGTAGCTTCAAATGCCAAAATAAGTCTAAAGTAGGTAAGACTCAACATTAGACATAGATGGAAACTCATACCTCCACCAAAGGCACATTAGCACTCGGAGACTTGGCTATGACTACAGCAACAGAGACTTCAGCATCAGTAGGTCGGGTTGGAGTAAGTACGCGGCCTTGAAATGTAAACAAAATTTAGTATTCTTACAACAATAAAATTAATTAAACAGAAGTGCAAAAGAACTGAATTGAGTGAACATAAATAGAAAAACAAAAATCACGTGGTACACAACTATTTTGTATACAGACCTGGAGACATATGCACACTGCTTTCGCCTCTAATTGTGACAGAAGCAGAGGTTCTCGCTGTTTGTTCATCAGAGGAGAACTGTTTAACAAATCCAGGGGCTTTGTCACTGTTTTCAACACTTTTCTGCCCTTTATTATCCATTAAATGATCATCTCTACTAACAAGCTCGCCACCAACAGAACCGTTTTCTTTATCATTGGCAGTTACACTAGTTCGGTGACCATTTTTAACTTCACTTGCTCTACCATCAACTTCATTCTTGTCAGATTTTGGTAACCTTGAATTGGACTCTCTGTTAGGGCTTCCATCACCTCCTACGTTTGGTGCAACAGAACTTCGAGCATTATGTCCTACTTTCCTGTCTTCAGCCCTTTCCGTCTCATGCGATTGAGAAGTTACACCAAGCATCGGTTCCAAGAAGGTACTCCAGAGCCTCATAATTTTATTGAATAACTCTTTGCTTTGGAATAATTCCTCACATGAATAACGAACAAGTTTATACAGGTCCTCATGAATTTCAGCATCAGAAAAGTCAAACTCGAAATGTGGAATGAGAGGATGTTTAGCTCCTGCAGCAATAGTCTGAACGATGTCATCCTCTTTCTGCTGCTTCTCTTTAGTTTCTTTGATCTCAGTCACCAAAGCTGTATATTGCCGAACATGAAATATTGCAACAGATTAAGAAGATGATATACCACTAAACTCGCAACCAAGTTAGTACAGTATACAATGCAATTCAGTCGTTATTAAGATTGACTTACATTTTGTGCTCAAGTTCTTTGAATCTTGTTGCTTGAAATAGAAGCTACGATGATCAAGTGATTTGTAGTGATTTTTAGAATAAATGTCAGCCCAAACTTTATTGAAATCTGAACGACACCTATTCCACTCCTCTTGTTTCTGCTTCAATCGAGTCAATATTACAGGCAGAGCATGAGTTGGGTTCTTACGCAGTATGTCTAAGACATCAAGACCATGGTCACCATATAGGCGTTCAATGCACCTTAGATTTAGAACTGCATAAACGTGTATATATCAGATAAAAATCAATTCATAATGCTATAACGAAGTAGAAAAATAAGGTTTAAGGTTACACTGAATAACACTTTAGAATGAGATTATTTTGACAAATACCAGTGAAGTGATCTTCAATACGGCTTAGACTCTCCACACTAATCTTATTTTCAACAATGCTGTTGTACAACTCGTCAGCTCGTTTAGCAGCGGAACTTACAGACTCTAATAACATGTCCAGCTCAAACCTACATCAGAAATAACAACGTTATCACCTCTAAATGCCAACAATGTCGACACACTACATCTTAAGACAAACCAATGACTCTGAAATTGCATTCAGGAGCCGCAAAACAGAACAATTTTTACCTGTCATCTTCACATCTGAACAGGCTTTCTTCGTATTGATTCCTGCGCATATGTTTGAAAGAGTAATCCTCACTTCCGGAAGTCACAGATACCCAGTGATCATTCAGTACTTGCGCACCAAGCTCAGATCGCTGACTAGCCGTAGGAATTGGATACTGCAAAAACACAAAAGGTGTGAAGGAGTTTCACAAGAACAGTGCATTTGACAAAACCAAAAAGAAAAGAAATCGATTTGAAAGTTACGTACATCGGCCGGTAGAAGCCGGTAGCTCGGAGAACAACGTTTGCAGTCGCTAAGATCAAGTTCTTGAATGGATTTTCCCATGTACTTCTCCTTGTATCTTTCCTTCTCTTTACCTCCATCCGTCTCACGCCTATGTTCTTTGTCCTCCAACTTGGATGATCGTGATAAATGACCATCACCAGCAAGTGGCTCTAAAATCAATATAATTCCAACAATAAAATTAACCAAATGAATGAGAAAAAAAATACTTAAATTATTCAGCTAATTCAACATCATCATTTGAATGACTCCTTAAATGAAGTAAAAAATTAATGATATAAGCATAAGGAGGAAAGTTGATATAAGCATAAACATACTTTTACTCATGACACCCGCAAGGAACCCGTCTGCAAAAACAAATAGGCACAACAAAACCTCAAGGCATGAGAAAATACGATAACAGCGACAACAATAAACAGAAGAGTTAAAAAGTAATTACCAATATTTTGACAACGTTCTAAGAAATCATTGAATTCGCTCATGAGATCAGAATGCTTTCCAAGTAAATCGGTCACCTGAAACATACATTTCAAAAGGATATAAATTGCTCTGGAGTTAATAGAACTCACAAGGTAATGCTTATGAGATAGTGAAATTAACAAAATAATCGCCTACTTCAATGAATTGATAAACATATACATTGCATTAGAGTACAACGGAAAATGATGAATTGAAATTCTTTCGAACTCGTTATATAATTTTATATGTAAGTTTTATTTTACTTAGAAAAGAGAAGTAACATCTTCTGTTAGTGGCTGAAAGTTATTCAAACATCCCAAGCACAAACCAGAATGACAATCCAAAAACTAGGATTGGGAACTTACACAATCATATACATCCAATCTAAATATGTATAATTATATAAAAAAATGAAATGTTAGATTACAATCTCAGACACTTGCTATAATGCAGCCAAAAATGTGAGACTACATCAGAAGTTCCAAGTTTAACATGAGACTGGCAATTCTCTGGGATCCTAAACCTTTCATACGATCTATGCAAGCTCCCAACATTTTCTTTTCGGCTAATGCTGCGCAAATGTGTACTAAATAATTTGTCCAAGGTAGCATATACCATAAGTCAAAGCATTTGAGTAGTAAATAATCTTAACCAACTAATTTTCATACTTCAACTAATGAAACATTATAAAAGTCCTAGAGATCTAAAGGGAGTAACGTGCATAAACGATCCAATACAAAAATGAAGCACATACCAAATTTTGCAAATCATTCTTTTTTATAATTCCGTTGCCAAAAATATTAAGGCACTTCAAGAAAGTTTGGTAGTCCTCAGGGCTGCTCAACTTCTCCTTAACTTTATCGCAGAAACTGATTGCTTGATTATACATGACTGCTACAAATACAAAAATTCAATAAATAAATTAAGTAACAAAAGTTAGAAAATTATATAGGACAATATTGTCACAAATAAAAATAAAGAAAGCTAACAATCAAGAAAGATGCTAACAGGACAAACAAATACTAAAAATAGAAATTTCAAGAACTCGACATGGCTAAATTTAATCATGCATACGTTCATTTTTTTAACTCCAAACATGGGACTACATCATTCAACAATTCTTATGGTCCTAATAGTAAGTTCTATGCATCTAACAACTTGTAAAGAAAGAAAAAGTGATATGGCAGCAATATAAATAGTGGAGTCTTTTATCCAAAAAAATAAGAAGAAATAGTGGAGTCAAATTTGATAGTTTTAACTGATTTGGATTGGTTAGTTACACATTATTACAATTAACTTGTATAACAGAAAACCAATATATATACCAATACATTGTTATCACAAATCACTTTTGAGTTCCAGAATATAAAATTCAGATTCAATTCAATCTCTGTATCTAAAATTTGGGTGTTTTGAGAATATAGAAAAGTAATTATAGTTTCATTTCCTCTTCTTAATTTTTTAAGCTGTGACACTAGTGTCAATAACCATTATATTTTATAACACAAGTATTTAAAAACCTACGGCATATTGAAAACATGATGGTTCACAAGCAAACTAAAGTAAATGTTAGAACCTAAAATGTAATAAATATAGACCACGTATTCAAGCAACGTAATAATCCAAAGCATAGTATGATATCTTACGTTTTAATCCTTCTTTGTCATCATGACCAGCAAAGTCATAACCTTCAGCCTTCTTAACAGATTTCTTTTTGTCAGCAAAGCGTTGTGAGTTCAAATCCCTGCTGTTATCAAGATCATGTTCTCTGTCATCGTGATCGCGCATCCTTCTATCCCTGCTCTCACGCTTCCTCTGCTCCTTGTGGAAGTTCATCATTGTTTTGTCATCATCCAGATCAGGACGTTCAACACTCATATCACGATCATGAGAAGAAAATCGGTCTCGCCGATATCGTTGCTGTAAA
>Ga0099826_10004115_pt1 | contig 10108 bp, 7 predicted proteins | sample Mtrugardesep15_FD_76830 | JGI IMG/M metagenome (GOLD analysis project Ga0099826, IMG submission 76830) | Root nodule microbial communities of legume samples collected from California, USA - M. trunc garden sep15 | ecosystem: Host-associated > Plants > Roots > Nodule | place: USA: California...
AAAATAATGCTAAATATATGTTATAAATTGCATATAGTCATAAATGACTAAAGTTCAAAGTCCACAAAATACATATACATAAATGACTCAAAGCCTAGATGCAAATATTCTTAGTAGTCATAATAATGCTAAACAACCTAGACAAAATACTTAAAGACAAATCCTAAATGTCTGACATAAATACTTGATCACAAGTGAGTAAGGTAAGGCTATTAAGTTTCAAGGCAAAGACTAAAGGCCTAACAAAATACTTAATGGCAAAGCTTATATGAAACAATGATGGATTGAAGGAAAGAATGATAGATTGAAGGAAGGAGGCAGGTTTAATTCACTTTGAACTAGATGAAAAATGAACAATCCCGTGTAACTATTGAGGAAGTGAAATAATGAAATTTTTTGGTCTTTTGGGTATTTATAGAACCGGGTCATGGATTTAAATCGGGTCAATTTACGATTTTGTGTGATTTTGATAGGATTTTATCCGTTTTTAGGACTTTGCTATGAATTTGAGTCGTTGAAGCTACGCAAAGTCGCAAAAACCAGGATTTTGGGACTAAAGTCGCGTTTTTGATAACAAGTATATATAAACTAGTGTTACCTGCTAGCTTTGTCGTAATGCTTGTCCATGGTTTTGTGCAGTGGCATTGTTATACTACAATAAAGTGATCAAACGATTTTGCATTGACAATTGTATTCCAAGGATTAAAGACAACTGCAATATTTCTATAAATCTCAGGATGCAGATTATCTAAACCATTCCCAATATTTCTACCAACACTCCATTGCTCTAATGGAAAATGGAAACTGTCAAATTGATTTCATAGTTTTTCATTAGTGATAAGGAAGAGATAATATGCATTCCAAAGCTTAGATGCAATTACATATTTGTTGTTCTAAACCTCAGGACGCAGATTATCCCATCGAATCCCAATATATCCTCATTCAATAAGTATGTGAGTACAAGAAAGAAAGAAAGAGCATGAGCAAACATAAGGGAAGAATGCTTGAGTTAGGTTTGATTGAGATTCATCTGCATCATCATAGTAGTTTATATCGTGCTTCAAATATATTCGATTAAGATTGATTTTACCAATCATTTTTTTTAAGATTCTTAACTCGACCGTTTTCCTGAAAAGTATATAGATCACTTGTTCCCGACAAAATTTCATATTCAATATGTAGGCTTATACTAAAATTTGTCTTTTTTTTTTCGATCGGAATAGATACCAGCAGATGCAGAGCCACATGTGGCTGCACCACCATGCACTGAGATTACTAGCTTCATGGAAACACTTCGTTCTATTACTTTTGGCAGATGTTCTATACGTGAGGACCATTGAAATGTTATTCTTGAAGTTTATTTGAATGGTATAGAATATCTCAATTTGTTGAGGACAAGCCCATAATTGTCTGAGCATATAGGTGGACCATTTTGTTGTCATCACTAATAAAAATAAATTCATGATCATTATATTTGTGTGTAACAAGGTATTCTCTATGTGTATTATCGAATCGCGTAGGAGTAGGACTACAATGGTCGATAAAGCCTTCCTTCAAGAATTATAAACATGCTACACTCTCAGGGTAAAAGTCGAATGCAAGATCTATGGCTAAGATGGAAGAGACCCAAAGCAATTCATACATGTGCTCTTGGGCTCATGATTATTATTTAAGACTAAATCCTGTTAGAAAAACAACTTGTAACAGAAAATAAAACAGTAATAGTAATTTGTATTTAGGCCAAATACATCATCGGGTCCTTTAAATTTTATGTTTGTTTCAGGTAGATCATTTGAAGTTTTTAAGGTTTTAGATGGGTCATTTTAAGTTTTGAGTTTGTTTCAGATAGGTCATTTAAGTTTCTAAGGTTTCAAATAGGTCCTTTAAGTTTCGAGTTTGTTTCAGATAGGTCCTTCCTATCAACCCCCGTTAAGCCAAAATTGATATGTCCGTTAGAAACTTAAAGAACCTATCCGAAACAAACTCGAAACTTAAAGGACTTATTTGAAACCTTAGAAACTAAAATGACCTATTCAAAACAAACTTGAAATTTAAATGACCTATCTAAAACCTTAAAAATTTAAAAGACCTATATAAAACAAACATGAAACTTAAAGAATCTACGTTATTATAATCAGGCTCATTAAAACAAAGCCCGTTAGGTTTAATGAGCCTCATAAGTATTACGCACTGCAAGCATAATCTTAATATATGAAAATTCCCTTTTACAATATGGTATCACAAAGCTGTTGATTTTTAGGACTCGCTTCAGCTTAAACCTTGGCCGCCATCTTGTTTTTTTTCTTCCACCTTCGTTGCGGATTCTTATTCTTTTTTTCAAGTAACCAATTACATTTGTTCGAATCATCACTACTTGATGTCATTCTCCAAGCCAAAGTAGAATAGATTTGTTGGGTGGGTCCCTCCTCAAGTGGGGCCACATATTTATTTTAGAAAAGGAAAAAAATGTGTGTGTTGTGATTGGTTGTTTTTGCCACGTGAGTGTGAATGGGTTGTGGTGATTATAAAAGGGAATTAAATTGGCAAATTTTATGGTAAACTTAATAAATTTGGGTGTATCGGCACACCAAGTCGTAAAATTAATAATAAATGAATTGTTTTTTTGAAGAAAAATAATTATTTTTTATCGTTAACAACTATAATAATTAAATTTTATTAACCAAAAGCTTCGACAAAATAAAATAAAATTTTTACGAATTTTTAATACTCATAGCAATGAATATTGATTATTTATTATGACAAAATGTAAATTTTTTAATATGATCCTTTAAACCATGAAAAATGTTTTTTTTCTTATGAATTGATGTTTTCTAAAATATAAACATTAACAAATAGCTTTTTATTTCATAAAAATGAACATTAATTTATAAATTTTGTGTAAAAAGAGTACCAGTACACTAAAATTAGTGAGTGTACCGTAGAAGCTTCCAAATAAATTTCCCTAGTTTTGGAACAGTGCGTGAATTGCAAAAGGTGTGGCAGCCACACTGTTACGAGAGCAAAGAGGAAGATTATTTTGAGTTCTGGTGACAAAATTGTGTTCGGCAAACGATCTCCGTTTCAGCTGAAATTTGAGTATGTTTGTTTTGTTACCTAGTTTGATACTTAGATAATGTTTCGAAGTAGTTTTGTCTTCTCTTTGTGTCTGTTTGGGATACCTATTTAGGGTTTGCTCTCTGGTTGTTAGAATCATCATAGTTGATGATTATTTGATGATTGTCAGTTCCTAGAGGTTTAGGAAGACATTGATTGTAACCATTATTGTGGTAGTGGAAGTTTTTGGCTAGACTAGGTCCCGTGGTTTTTATTCTCTCACATTGAGAGGAGTTTTCCACGTAAAAATTCTGGTGTTCTCATTTACAACTTTTACTCCTTTTATTGTTGTTGTTGGTTGTGCTGGTAAATTGGATTGTTCAGGTTCCACAAAAAGAGATATGTTAAGCTTCCGCATATTCCACATTGCGCACTCTGATCCCATCAACTGGTATCAGAGCTTCGGTTCTTGTTGTGGAAATTAATTTTTGGTGAACAATGGAAGTCAACACAACTCGTATGTTGTCTTTGAATGGGTCGAATTATGCCCTTCTTAAAACTAAGATGGATGATCTGCTTTATGTTAAGAAATATCATGAACCTGTGTTTGTTGCAGTGAAGCCTACGGGTAAGACTGATTATGAGTGGACTCTATTACACAGACAGGTGTGTGGATACATTCGTCAGTGGGTTGATGACAATGTTTTGAACCACATTAGTGGGGAGAACAATGCAAAATCATTATGGGATAAGCTTGAGCAACTGTATGCGAAAAAGACAGGTAATAACAAGATGTTTCTGATAAAGAAAATGTTAGGTTTGAAGCTCCAAGAAGGGACTTCGTGTGCTGATCATTTGAATACTATTCAAGGAATTATGAATCAACTATCTGCTATGGGTATTAAGTTTGATGATGAAATTCAAGGTTTGTTTCTTCTCGGTTCTTTGCCCGACTCGTGGGAAACTTTTAGAATGTCTTTGTCTAATTCTGCTTCTGATGGTGTGTTGTCAATGGAAATTGTGAAAAGTAGTGTTTTGAATGAGGAAATGAGAAGAAAGTCTCAGGACTCATCTTCGGAGTCAGGGGTATTGGTTATTGAATCAAGGGGGAGAAACTTGAACCGGTATTCAGGTAATAGAGACAAAAGCAGAAGTAATTCCAAGAAAGATATTGAGTGTTACAACTGTGGTCAAAAGGGGCATAAATAGAGATTTTGTTGGGATTTGAAAAATGAGAATGAGGACAAAGGTAAAGGAAAAAAGAAAGAAGAAGATTCAGATGGTGGCTCGACTAATCTGACATATGATGATGAATTGCTTCTTGTTGAAGAGCATGATATTGTTGACAGTGCATCCAGTTGGGTAATTGATAGTGGTACTTCAGCACATGTCACTTCCAAGAGAGATGTTTTTTGCTCTTATACTTCAGGTGAATTTGGTGATGTGAAATTGGCTCATAAAGGATGTGATCACTGTTTTGTTGAGAAGAAAAACAAAGTTTCTTTTGAGGTTCACTCACCTGGAAGACCAGAAATTCTTGATTTGGTGCATTGTCATTTATGTGGGGCTATGAAGACAAGAACAATTGGGGGAAGCGCATACTTTCTGAGTTTTGTTGATGATCATTCAAGAAAGACTTGGGTTTACACTTTGAAGAGTAAAAATGATGTTTTGAGCATGTTTAAGAAATTTAAGGTTTCAGTTGAGCGTGAAACTAGGAAGAAGTTGAAGTGCATATGCATAGACAATGGAGGTGGCTTTTTGAGAAAAATTGGAGCTTATTGTAGAGAGGTGAACCGATAGGTGAACCCTAGGAGAAGCGATTTGGTACAAAAGTGTCCCCATAAGCAGGGAGGACCGTCGACGTTCATGATGGCCCCTTTGCAGTTGGCCAATTGTCGTTGGTGGAATAGGTCTTTGAAGATAAGAAAGGCATCCTCGACAAAAGATCCATCTTTGGATAGGACCAAGAGCATCATCAAGGAATACCTAGCCCCGTCAAAACCATGTTTCGCTACTTTCCACAAAATAAACCTGATTTCTCTCAAGTCAAGATGGCCCCCTTGAAACATTTAGGACGCCAAGACTACCAAATATTCGGCGTGTCCACTGCGAGATATTTTCTTTATGAACGCTCGTTTTTCTATTCAGGGCCAGTAATCAGTAAGATACCATAGGCAATCTCACGGTAGAGATCTGAATACCGCCTTTTTGTTGGAAAGTTTTCGATGATAGGTGGAGGTGGCACCAAAATTCAAAATGTTCTGGGCTCCAGAATCGGCCATTTTTTAGCAATATGGATCAGGATGTCCTCTGGAAGTATATCCATTGTATGGATCAATTATTGGTTTGTAAAATGGAAGATGGGCTCAGAACAGGGAATTCTTATGAGCATGCAAGGTGGTGGTTGAAAGGGAAAAGTTTATGTGTCTTTTATCCAGTAACTGCCATAAAAACGGCAGTTTCAAAGTGAGTGGGAAGTTCAAGAAATTCTTTGAGAAATTCTTTCAAAGAACGGTGATCCATCAAGGTTCAAAAGCACGTTAAAAAAATGTGTGTCCTCAAATAACCGTAATGACTGTGACGTCATATTTATTCAAAAATGTCAATCTTCTCCTTTTAAAAGGTTTTTAGTTGAAAATGGAATTTATTGGTGATGTAGTTTGATTATGTGGCATGGCTACTTTGGAGGATTTTATTATTTGTTGTTGAGATAGTTGAGATATTAAATTCCTCTACTATGTTTTCAAAAATTGTTTATGCATGTATTGGAGATTATGTAAAAGTATCATCTAAATTCTTTGTATGATTTGTATTATTTATCCTTTGTATGATTATGTAGAAAGTTTTTTTGACAAAAACCTAGAAATTTGATAAACATATTCATTTGATGTTATATTTTGATATTTTTTATTAGAATATTGATTTTTTTTTATTACTTACAATGATAAATATTTTTTATATTTACGGATCTTATTTGCAATTTAAAATAGATGATCACTCTTTTAAAAATATTATGTTTTTATTTTATCATGACCCTATTCTTACTTTTAGAGTCAGGCCTTTATTTTCATAGGAACGGCCCTCTTAATGGCATGTAAAACTTTGTATCGTGTCCTTCAAGAAAACTTTGTATTGTGTACATGTATGTAATATAAATTAATTAACTTATTATTTAAGTCTTTATATTATAAAGCATCTTGCCTAATATATACAAAGCATCTTGCTTGTTGTGTTTCTTTCACTTCCATTTGTTGTATAGCTTGATCCATGTGTCAAAAATATTATTAAAAATAGCCGACAAAATTTGATCAAGTTGATAAAAGAACTAATGATTCAAAACATATTTCTATGGCATTATTAATCAAGTTGAAAAATATTTGTTTTTTTCCCAAATTCAGAAAATATTCTGTGTAGGTAAGTCCAAATTCCGAAGGCTATTCCAATTAAAAAGGAAACTATAGGGTCACTAGTACTACCAGTGAAAAGTAAGAGAAAGACATGGCAGATTCAGAAAGAGTAAAAACACTCAAAGCATTTGATGAAACAAAACTTGGTGTTAAAGGACTTGTTGATGCAGGGATTACCAAAATCCCTCGTATATTCTATCATCCACCTGATAAAATCAAGAAGGCATCAGAGTTAGGGGACACAATAAATTATACTATTCCTGTGATAGATCTTGCTAACATTCATGAAGATCCACGTGCACGCGAAAGGGTTGTTGAAAGTGTTAGAAATGCATCAGAAACAATGGGATTTTTTCAGATTGTGAATCATAGCACCCCAGTGAGTATTTTGAAGGAAATGAAAGATGGGGTGGAAAGATTTTTTGAGCAAGATAGTGAGGTCAAGAAGGAATTTTATACTCGTGAACAAAAGCCATTTATGTATAATAGTAATTTTGCTTTATATACCTCACAAGCTTCAACTAATTGGAAAGATTCTTTCCTCTACAACATGGCTCCTAATCCCCCTAAACCAGAAGATCTCCCAGTTGTATGCAGGTAATTATCAGCTGAAGTTATTTTATATTTATTTGATTATGCAGTGCCAAAAAAATTATTTTGAATTGGTTGATTTTGTATAATCGATTCTGACTAAAAATGAATAAATTTAAAATGGTTTATGTTCGACATATATACATTCATATAATACTAAGTTGATTAACGAATTCAAGGCTCAAAAAACAAATTCAAAGTTTAAAATCACCTTGTATATGTTTAGACAACGTGCAAAATCACGATGACATTTTGATTTTGACATTCTCAATACCTATTAAATAAGCACGACATTTGACTTCAAGTTAGAATCAGTTTTGAATGCATACTTGAGAATATTTAAACATATCAGAATCAATTGCACATCTCTAAAATTAATTTCATCTTCACCAAAAATGAAACTAAATATAAACTTAGTCTATCTGCTAATGAATCCTTAATTTGTCTATGAACATGTTGAATATTTGGTCACATTGCTATAATTAGTAGTATTCTATTACATTTATGGATTCATATTTGTAGATAATTATCCATTGTTTCCAAACTTTGTTAACCAAACTCAGATTTTCAATTTTATTTGTATGAGAAAAAAAATGCTTGATTTGCAATTTAATGATTTTTAATTTAAAGATCAAATGGTGGTAGAAAAATGCACACTATTATACTTGTTATCCAAGGCTATGTGGAATACTTGCTAATTTCATTTGTTTGTAGAGACATTTTGGTGGAATACTTGAACCAAGTAATGAAACTAGGGACTATATTGCTTGAGTTACTATCAGAAGCTCTTGGTCTGAATCCAACCTATTTAATCGATATTGGTTGTGCTGAGGGCTTATTTGCTTTTGCCCATTACTATCCAACCTGTCCTGAACCAGAATTAACTTTGGGAACCGGAAAACATGCTGATGTTGATTTCATCACAGTGCTTCTACAAGATCATATTGGTGGCCTTCAAGTTCTTCATAAGGACATGTGGATCGATGTACCTCCTCTACCTGAGGCTCTAGTCGTTAACATTGGTGATTTATTGCAGGCATGTTTTTGTCTTTCATTTTCTACAAACGACGGTGACTATTTGTCCATATTGATCATATTTTATGTACATTTTAAAGACCGAATCTTTTGCAGCGAAGCGCAGTCGTTGGATCAGGATCGATCCAACACTACATTCAAATCAAATGGTTCTGTATCCGCTACACAGTGTAGCTGATGCAGATCCATTTTAACAAGAACGTATAATATGTTTGACCTATGTGGCTAATTTACAATATCTTGAATCACTTTGGTTTTCCTTCATCTTAATTTCGAATATTTTTGAATCTCAGCTTATCTCAAATGACAAATTCAAGAGTGCTCAGCACAGAGTGTTAACAAATCTTGCAAATCCAAGAGTCTCTATTGCATGCTTTTTTAGCATGCTTCATCATCCATCTACAAGGACTTATGGTCCCATCAAAGAACTATTATCTGAAGAAAATTCTGCGAAATATAGAGAAACTTCAATTTCAGAATTAGCAGTCCAGTACACAACAAAATGCACAAATGATACTTCTCCTCTGCTGCATTTCAGGATTTGACTAGCACTATACAATGGCTCAAGAAAGAATAAGGAAAACAATGTGATTTGACTAGTTCTTTGTACATTTTATAAGTGTGCCTCGTAGACTTCCCAGCACAAGGAGTATATTTTAATGATCATTTTAGACTGATAATATGTTGGGTGTGTTAAATGGGCAAGAATCTTGCTATTCAAAACTAGCTCATAAGAGGGGGTGTTCAAAAAAGTATGCAAATCATCTTAGACATGATATTGATAAATGGAGGCAGAAATTTGACAGAATTCGTAGTCAAATGGATGCGAACAACGTCAACTCTTTCAATGTAGTTGTAAAGTCGTCTATCTCAATTGCTTGCAAGAGGGTTGGTTTTGATGACAACATGCAAAAACTCATTGGTTGCATGATGGAGGTCTTAATATTAAGTTTCTCCATGCAGCTCTCTCTTCTAGATGAAATTAAAGGTAAACAAAATCAACTCGTTGATGGACTCAACTTAGTAACTTATAATGATGAGTTATGCAATGTAGTTTGTGGTCAAAAAAATTGAAGGAAGTTTGTGGTAATTTTGTTGAGCTTTTCGTGGAGCAACCTAGTGTCATTGAGCATGTTATTAATACTATTCAGACTTGTATGTATCTACTTATGATAATAATATGCTCACAACCCCATTTACTATTAAGTAATTCAAAGAGGCCATTTTTTTCTATGAAACTAAACAACTGCCCAAGTCTTGTAGGTTAAGACTATGTTTGGCCCAACTTTATTTTAGGTTTAAAGTTAAAAGTTGTTTGACATTTCTACTTTTTTAACTTAAAAGCAGTCTTTAAACTAATAATTGTTTTGTTGGTTTTTTTATGATTATTTTATTGAAAGTCTTGATCATAAAAATATATAAAAATAGAATAAAATATTTTATAATTCAAGGTTTTTACCAACATTTTTGGACTCTCTTTTGTGATGAGATCTTCCAATAGTGTTGTGATTGGCATGGTACAAATGTTTTTCCTTCTTCTTTGAACATGATTAATATTGATTTGATTCTAAAAGGGAACAGGTTACAATTAAAGATTGGCATATGATATCCTAAAATTGAGGCAAAAGTTCTTGCAAATCTTCTGAAATAATTTTAGACAAGTGTATCTTAAAAACCCAGTCAATTTTTGTTCTTGTGCGGTCTATTTTGGATAATGCGCTATTAAGATTAGTGTATCATATGAAATCCTACAACCATGAAAGGATAAAATATTTTAGGTTGTCAATCCTACTTCTCATCTACGGACCAATTCTCAAGATTACAATACGAAGATCTCTTTTGAAAAAACATTAAGAATAGACAATACAACAACAACAACCACGCCTTATCCCACTAAGTGGGGTCGGCTACATGGATCAAATTACGTCATAGTGTTCTATCATAAACCAAATTTGAGTCCAACTCATTGACCTCTAAATCCTTCCTAATGGTTTCTCTAATAGTTTTCTTAGGTCTTC
>Ga0099826_10004118_pt1 | contig 10107 bp, 6 predicted proteins | sample Mtrugardesep15_FD_76830 | JGI IMG/M metagenome (GOLD analysis project Ga0099826, IMG submission 76830) | Root nodule microbial communities of legume samples collected from California, USA - M. trunc garden sep15 | ecosystem: Host-associated > Plants > Roots > Nodule | place: USA: California...
ATTTTCACCTTCTCAATGGTAGCTTAGTCAAGGTTCCCTTCATGACTAACAGGAAGGGTCAGTTTATCAGTGTTTTTGATGGTTTTAAGGTCCTTCGTCTTCCTTATAAGCATGGTATAGATGAGCATTATTTCTCTATGTACTTTTTACTTCCCGATGCAAAAGATGGGTTGTTAGCTTTGATTGAGAAAGTGAAATCCGAATATGAGACCCTGGAACATATACTTCCTAATAGAATAGTTGCTGTGGGTGACTTTAGGATTCCAAGTTTCGAAATTTCTTTTCGGCTTGAACTTTCTAATATGTTGAAGGAGTTGGGAGTGACTTTACCTTTCTCTGAAGGTTTGACAAAAATGGTAGACTCTCCAATATGGATTTCCAATATAACTCAAAAGTCTATCGTTAAAGTAAATGAAAAGGGCACAGAAGCTGCTGCAGTCACCGGAGCTGGTTTCAGGTCATGTAGACGCTTCTATTCCAACCCCGATAGACTTTGTAGCTGACCACCCTTTCTTGTTTTTGATTAGAGAAGATTTGTCTGGAACGGTACTCTTTATTGGACAAGTTCTAAATCCTCTGCTGATGTGATCTTAAGGTCCCATTCTCGAATCAATTGGCTTACCCCTAGATTAAAAAAAGCTTGCTTAATTAATAAGAAAGCATTGTTTTATGAAGATAGTTTACTGTTATTCATGCTTATAGTTTAAATTTTGAATGATTACTTCTTCATGTTTTGATTCTTCATCCTTGACACGGAACTACTTGTGAAAGTTAACTCTAATATGGAATAATGTTATCATTGTAATTTGCAACTATTGGATAGTGTCAACAATAAATACTATTTGGGAGGAGAAACTAGCCTCAGGTCTGTGATATATAGTGTCAACAATATATATTTCTCTGTAAAAGTCAGATGCGAATTCAAAATAAAGGTTCGATTTTTAGGAGACTTCAGAGCATATGAGGCAGTCAGAGATCTAGAAACACGTCGTAGATCTCACACCGACTCATAGTTGGTTCTGATTTATGTATGTTTCATTATTCCTTTGTTATTGATTGTCTAGTTATGAGTAGCTAAGCCCTTTGTTGATTAAGCCATTAAGTTGTAATCATGTAATTTGTTATGAACTATCTTTGACATCAATGAAATCCTAGTATTATTTAGATTCATTTGTGTTTAATGCTTTTTATATTATTATGTATGACTACGAGCCTTAGCTTCTTAATTATATGAATTGATTTTAGAATTTAATTGACTACTAGCTATAGCTATAAAATTTGACCTAATAAATCTGTTTGACTTAACATATTAAGCAAGAGATAGAAAATTGTTGAGTACTTCCAACGGTTATAGGAATTAATAGACTAGTAATTATTCCAACGGTTATGAATCGACTTCAGAGATTAATAGGTTATAATTTAAGAAAGGATTTTGACTCAAGAGATTGATCAAAACTATTGTGCCAATTCGTCGTAAAACTAGGTGAACATTGAGAGAGAAGAGGGGGCAAATTATTTTACAGGAAGCAATAGAGGATTCAAAGGATTGATTACTCGTTAAACCTAATTTTCAAACCAAATTTATTCACACTTCTTACTTTTATGCAAACAAACCAACTACCTAGGGCAACCCCAATTTAATATATCTTTTACATGAAATTGGTAAGTAGAAATTAATAACTGTCCTCGTGAATACGAATTTAATTTTATTACTTCAATAGTTTTTCTACACTTGCCAAATATTTATAGATACAAATAGGGCTTCTTTTTTTTTTTGGAGCAAAAATAGAACTTATTTTAATGTTATTTGAAAAGAAAGAAAAAAATTGATCATAGTATACGTATGTCAACATTGATATCTTTTTGTTTTGCAAATAAATGTTATGATTTGGCCCTCCATTATTTTGGATAACTTGATTCGCAAGACATCTTTTTTTATTTATGTATAATAAAATAAAAATATGCAAACAGAAAAAGATTGCTAACCCTACTATTATAAAAGAAAAAGAAAAGAAAAAAGAAAAAAAGGATCAATCACTTTCTGCTTCTGCCTATTTAGGTTTTCAAGCGACTCTTTGTTTTTGCGTTTGCAACTTTCAAAGTTGGTTTCGATTTCAATCACAAGGACAATGAATTTCAACAGCGAATCAATCACCAACCTAACCAAGGTTTCTGTGACCATTGCCAAACATTTGTTCTCCAAAGAATACAAAGAAAAGAACGTTGTGTTTTCGCCATTGTCGCTCCACGTTGTGCTCAGCATAATTGCAGCCGGCGCTGAAGGTCCCACACAAGATCAACTTCTCACCTTCCTCCAATCCAAATGCACAGATGAACTCAAATCCTTGTCCTCTCAACTCGTTTCTTACGTGCTTGACGATGCCACTCCAGCCAGCGGACCTCTGCTGTCTTTTGTCAATGGTGTGTGGGTTGAACAATCACTTTCTCTTCAACCTTCTTTCAAACAAACTGTGGCTACTGATTTCAAAGCCAATATTGCCTCAGTTGATTTCGTGAACAAGGTAAAATAATCTGCAATCCCTCTTTTTTAAGCTTGAATCAAATGCAATGTTTCTATTGCTATTAACTAATTCATTAATTTACCTTCAGAGACATTTATATGTTCTTTTCTTTATTATATTACTCTTTTGACTTCATTATTTGAAGAAATCATGGAATACTTAGGGTACCTTGTCCCACTGGTTCAATGACTGCACATAATTACCAACTGGTAAGAGCCTTGTTGGTAATCATGGAATTCCTTTTTTTTTAGAAATCATGGAATACTTATAGAATATTCGATTATTTGAACAAATCTGTGAAGAGTCAACCGATTTAATCTGACTCTTTTATGCGGTTCAACCAGTGTCCCACTGGTTCGACCATTGACTCAATGATTCAGCACCTTTACCAAGTCGAAGACCGGTCCGATTTTTAAAACTATGGTGTCTAGTACAAATTGCCATTTACTAAAAAAAAAGGGTTAAACATGATGTTTACCCCTGCCATTTGGGCGAGTTTTTGGTTTACCTCTCTATAAAAAAAAGTGGAGATTCCACCTTATGATTTAAAAGTTCTTTGGTTTTGAACCTTCAAGCAGCTGACAATGCAAAATTTGAAGATTTTGTGGTGGTGCGCTGATTTGGATTTTACTGTATAAAATTGCTTGCCAGGTGTGCTGATTTGGCTTTTCATACGTGGCATGTGGCATTATTTAAAAAAAAAAGACAAAAAAAAAAACCTTCTCGTCTCTCTATCTCTTCTCTAGTCTCTTTGTTCCCTTTTCTCTCTTCTTTTTCCAAACCCACTAAAAATAACAAATATAAGATAAATTTAGAAAATATTTGTTGTTAGATTCTTATATTTTTTTCCTCGTTACCCTCATCGAGCTTCTTATATGTAATTATTAACATTTAAGAGAATAAATTGTTAATAAAAAACTAAAAATAGATATTTGGACTAATATAAAACTTGTAAAACAAAGTATATTTTATAAAGTCTGAGCATTAATTTGGATTTTATTTTATCATATGTTTCAATCTATTATTTTGCAATCCATGAAGACTATAGTTTTCATAACCACCCCCAATATGAGTCATGTATGATCACCCAACAAAAGGATTGAGCACTTGTCCAATAAAGAGTATAGTTCCAGAAGAATCTTCTTTGATCATAAACATGAAAGGATGGTCAGCTACAAAGTCTATTTCAGGTGGAGTGAAACTATTCCGTGAACACCCCACCATCATTTCTAAAGCACATGATGCAGCAGCTTCAGTGCCTTCTTCTTTTACTTCAATGAAAGACTTGTGAAATATTTTAGAAACATAAAGGTATTTATCCATATGAGAGTTCACCATTTTTGTCAAACCACCAGGATAGAAAGGTAGATCAACTCCTAGTTCCTTGAGCACATTTGAAGCTTCAAGCTCAAATGATATTTTGAATCTTGGAATCCTGAAGTCCTTTACTTCCACTTTTTCATTAGGAAGCTTGTGTTCCAAGAACTCTGATTCAGAAGCCACTTTCTCAATCAAAGATGAGAGTCCATCTTTTGTATCTGGAAGAAAAAGGTACATAGAGAATTGCCGTTTATCTTTTCCTTGTTTATAAGGAAGGCAAAGAACTTTGAAACCATCAAAAACACTGATAAACTGATCATCCCTGCTGGTTATGAAGGGAACCTTGACCGAGCTGCCATTGAGAAGGTGAAAATCATATTCTTTCATTTCCATAGTATTGAACTTCTCATCCCATGCTCCTTTGAAGTACAATGCATTCGCAAAGATGAGCCTAGTTGAGTCATCTATCGACCCGGGTGGAAGAATTGTTTTAATAAGACCATTTGTGTCCTTTTCAGCCCATAAATTCACTTCTTTGGCCACTTCACTTGCCTTTAAAAATATCAAATATAAGTGCAAAAATATCAATTTAGTTAATGAGCATTTCAATAGAATAGTTTAACTTTCCGCTCCTCAATTTGTTGAATACAATACACATCAAATATTGTTATCATTATACCCGACAGCAGAGAAAGTAAGCATATAATTGCAAGACATTCTTTCAGAAAAGAAAAAAAAATTGCAAGACATCAATTGACTACATAGAAGTTGACACAAGCATTTTTGTTGTATGTTAAAGAATCGAGTGTTACTATCTCTTTAATTAGTCCTGGAGAGTTGGAAGTTGACTTTTCTATTCTAACTTTGAAGAACCAAGGGTTCTGTGCAGCAAGGAAATTGCAAAACTTGCTTTACCTCTTTTTTGCTTGATAACACATCAAATAAGAAGCACTCAGAACAAAACAAAAAAACACATCAAATAAGAAAACACTAACAAGTCTTTGTCTAATTCACTTGAAGAACACACATTTGTGTACATCTTATTTTACTTTAAAGGTACCTCTAATATGTATCAGATCCAAAGGTGAATCTTAGATGGACCCTTATTTTAAATATTTTCTAAGCAGAGTAAGGTTTTATGATAAAAAATTGGAAATAAACACAACAATAAAATCAATCATTTTTTGACATCAAGGACATGGTTAATAATTATTTACTCAATTAAAAAAATTATTATTTTATTAGAAATTAATAGACCAGGATTGGTTTATGGGAAAAGTAATGCATACCTTAGTTTTGAAATCAACTGAAGCCAAAGTGGCCTTATAATTAGTAGCCACAATTTTTTCAAAGGAAGGTTGAAGAGAAAGGGTTTGTTCAATCCATGCACCATTGACGAAAGAGAGGCGAGGTCCGCCAACCGGAGCAGCATCGGAGAGCACAGAAGAAACAAGTTGAGAGGCTAAGGAGTTAAGATGATCTGTGGATTTGGATCGGAGGAAAGACAGAAGTTGTTGTTTTGTAGGACCGTCGGAGCCAGCAGCTATGATGTTGAGCACAACTTGAAGGGACAAGGAGAAAATATGATGTTCTTGTCCTGAAATTCTTGTTTTGAGAACAAATGTTTTGTGATGTTGAGGGAAACATCAGTTTGATAGTTGATTAATTCATTAAGATCCATTCTTCTTGCTAAAGGATGTTCACTGATAGACTAAAACGCAGTTATCTTATAGACTAAAAAAGATTGGCAGATAGATATATTTAGAGATTGTTGAATTTATAAAAGATATTCTTTAAAAAAAAGATTATTTTTTTGACTAGATAATTTTTTTTTCTTCTTTAATGTATGTGAGTTTATAATCTATGAATTAAATTATATAAAAGAAAATACTATCTTATTAATTTTATTAATTGAGTCAATGACATTTTATTTTTTACTTGATAAAGTGAGTCAATGACATTAAATTCATCATTTTCTTCCTATACCTCAAAAAACAAAATCATTTTCTTCCTAAATTACTTTCCATTTATTTTTTACTTGCTAGAATTTATTTTAGTTAAAAGTACTTCTGACTTAGATCAATGCTGTTTACTTTGATCTGGTTGCCCTTCAACTTGGTGATGTCACCCTACCTTAACTTCTCTTTTGATAAGGTAACAAATAATAAAGAGATATGGTCATGTATACAATTATACAGTAAGTATACTACTATATTTCATTGATAACAAACATAGTCATAGAGCACTATACATTCTCATATAACTGTCACTGTTTGCAATAAACACATTGCTCAACACAAGTGTGACTGATGTTGTCCCTTTCTGTTTGGATTAGATTATATATCATCGTTTTTATTATGTTGTTTAAGTTGGAATGATCTTAATTTGAAGAAATGGGGAGGACCACAAACCTTTCCATTTTAAGAGATGGGGCACATTTTTTTTGGAAAAGTGAATCACCAAATCATTTCCATGTGCATCCACAATGTGGCTTAAAATTGTGTTTAATGTACTTCAGACTTAAAAGTACTTCTATTATAGAATTGATTCTATAGAATTTCCATTTAATTTTTATGTGAATGTTTAATGGCGATTTTTATCAATGACATTAAATTCATCATTTTCTTCATATACCTCAAAACGAGGTAACTTTTTTACACACCAATCAAATCATGTCAAATAAAATTTTGTTAAATCTTAAAAATAACATTTGAAAGCAAGCAAAGATCCACCTAACAAAACAACATCTAGCTCGTATTATCTCCCTAAGAAACCACCTCAAGTTGTCCATAAACAAGCAAATAATTCCTTTGGCTGAAAAGGTAGTTTTGAATCTAAGTTTCTTGAACACAGACGTCCTCGAAAAAGAGTGATAGTATGTGACTTTAGATCAATTCTAAGATTCAAAATTTTTTTGGGCTTGAAACTTCTGATTTTCCGAGGAAGTTAGGTGTGGTTTTACCTTTCTCTACATGAGGTTTTACAAATATGGTAGACTCTCCTATGAGTCAAAACTTTTATATTTCCAACATATTACACAAGTCTTTTACTTAAGCGTAGGACGAATGGATTAAGATTGTTTAGTGATTATTATGTTTTATTCAATTTATATTAGAAGTATAGTAATAACATTTTACTAGGTTATCACTCTTGCACTACAAGATTATTATTTTTTGCATAAGACATGTATCCTCCGCATACGACTGCGAAGACTAATCCCTCGAACCTTCTGAGACTCAAATGGACGACAAACTCTCCCTAAGAGTTTTAACGTTACTCCATACCCAAAACTGAATTTGAACCAGGATCTTATATTATTGGTTAGACTAGAAGAGACTCGCGCATCTCATCTAGCGGCCTTGGGTTGCACTACATGAATTTTGTCTTATAATAACTGCAAACACTTTAAATGATGTAGTCATTAAAATGTTGAACACAGGTATCATTCACCTACAAATAATTAAGAATGCATTGTTCTATATGTATATAGTTACTCAGTGCCTTCATTCTTATCAAAATCCTTTGTTCAGAATTAATCTCTTGCTCAATGAGTTGGTTGTTGTCGTTTGTTTCAAAATTCCCTTTAATTTCATTTGCTTCATTTGTTCCCCTTTAATTCCCTTTAGTTTCATTTGCTTCATTCTAAGTCCATACTAGCTAGTTGCATGTTGCATCTCAAACTCTGATGTTGTTGCTCATTCTTGGCCTCTTTGGTTCACACTTTGAACTTTGTAACGTTCTTTTGCTACATCAAACCAAATATGAAAGGGTAACGCCAAGGAACACACAAATCACTCGATCCATTCCTTCAAAAAAAAAACAAATCACTCGATCCAGGCCACAAAATAAAACGAGAGTTGGCAATAAGAAGAAAAAATAATTACTAATGTTACTTTTAGGGATCTATCCTTTCTTTCCTTGTAATATAATCTTTAAAAGTCGTCAAAGCCTTTTGAATTTGGGGTTCTAAGTGCATATACTTTTCTTTTGTGAAATTAAACAAAAAATTGAAATGACTTCGAGAGGTTTATCTTCGTAATTCTAGATTTTATAAATAGATAGTGATGAAAGTTTGAAAGAATAAGAAAAAGAAAACCTTGGCCAATGCTCACTTCGAAGCTATAAGTCAAGTATTAGTTAAAATCACTTGTCCTCTTTGCCATTTTACTTCACATGCATTAGCCACCATTACCAACAGCAATCAAATTAAGTATTCCATGCATGGAGTTTCAAATCAAATATTAATGATTGCAAGCAATAATTTAATTACACAAAGCCACCATGAATAAGACATTGACAGAATTTGCAAAATTGAATCCATGCATGTCAAACAACTCTCGTCTGATAATTGTGAAACACTGCAACGCAGTTTGGAATTCAAGTTGAAATTTCTAAGCAAAAAAATATACACAGAGAAGAGCAGCAATCATGTAGATGTTTCGATTTCTCCGTGCACCTTGCAAATCTACAGCTCCAAATCTCTAATTCATCAATTTACCAAATCTTCATTTTGTGAATTAAAATAGAGTTGAAGAATAACAATATCTGCATCTCAAAATCGTTAAGAATCTCTAGATTTTTTCACCAAACAATTCATGTAGATTTTTTCTCCATGACTTTGCTTTTTCTAAATATTTTTTTAAAGGAAACTTACTTCTTGTGACATGTCCATGGGTCAAGATTACCTTCAACAATACTTTCAACTTCTATCCATGGTCACTGCTTGTAGGTAAACAAAAACGACTTGTTTGCAAAGATGAGACTAGTTGTGTCATTTATCAACCAGGATGGAAGAATTGTTTTAATAAGACCATTTGTCTCTTTTTCAACCAATAGGGTTAAGTTCTTTAAAAGAAAGAGGTAATGAATGTACAAAGAGAATTGAACACACAACGTGACCAAAAACACCCCAACCAAAAATGAAAAAGAACACCTACAACACCATCAAAGACGCCAAGAGACTAACACGAACAACACAAAAAACAACGAAACAAACAACCCCCCGCACTCTAAATGACCACAGAGATTATGTCACCTTGTAGAAACCGTTTGATGATATCATTCCAATCGTCAATCGCATTTTTGATATACAAGACTCCTTCAACAATACCCACGAATGGACCAAATTGTTACAATGATCCCAAGCCGAGCAATTGAGATCGTGTTCTTTGGGGATTTCGATGGAACCATCAACAAACTTGAATTTGTTCTTCAAGGGTAAAGCACGCATCTTTCAATTGGGAAGGAGAAATATAAAATGAAACTTCATGGGTTTTTGTGTTTTGGATTGTGACCATTAATATTTAGTTAGATGAAGTGGAGGGACAAGATTTGCACACATTATTTCCTCAAGTTTTTTTCTCAATCGAGAGAATCCACTCCTTGCTGCAAGGAGATTCTACTTTTAACCTTGGTGTTTCTACCTCTTCCTTACAAGAATATTGTGCAACAGTACTGGCTCTAAAGTCTGCTTCCTTCATATAATCATTGAGTTTTAGATTGATTTTCTAGTTTTGCCTCTGTTTCATCAAATCAGAGCAATCTCCTATTAATAAACTCCTTGCAACAAAAGCATCCAGACATACTATTGTATTCATGTAGCTTAATCTAAAATGTTCATACTATTAGAGTAATTCACAAGTAACCACAAATCAACGTATAGCTCCATTTCAAATTTAAATAATCTTACAGTGTATGATTAAACTATGGATCTAAGGAGTCTATAACAAATAAGAAAAGAATATAAATTTAAAACGTACTAGATATCTGATTTATTATCTTGGGTAGAATACTTCATCACAAAATAGAGGCTAGTTTTTCCTCTCAAACAATTTTGCAGTAACCATTCAAAATCAAAACTATAATCAATAATCTTAAATCTTATAATTAGTCTCAAAAGCAGAAAAGCAAGTACGACAAACTCAATCCATTTGATCCACACATAAATCATATCTAATTGATGGGTAATCCATTGGATGTTTGTATGGGTAGTTAATATCACCCATCAAGAGGATTGAGAACTTGCCCAACAAAGAGTATTGTACCAGACAAATCTTCTCTAATAAAAAACAAGAAAGGGTGGTCAGCTACAAAGTCTATCGGGGTTGGAATAGAAGTAAACCGACTACATGACCCGAAACCAGCTACGGTGACTGCAGCAGCTTCTGTGCCCTTTTCATTTACTTTAACAATAGACTTTTGAGTTATATTGGAAATCCATATTGGAGAGTCTACCATTTTTGTCAAACCTTCAGAGAAAGGTAAA
>Ga0099826_10004121_pt1 | contig 10104 bp, 6 predicted proteins | sample Mtrugardesep15_FD_76830 | JGI IMG/M metagenome (GOLD analysis project Ga0099826, IMG submission 76830) | Root nodule microbial communities of legume samples collected from California, USA - M. trunc garden sep15 | ecosystem: Host-associated > Plants > Roots > Nodule | place: USA: California...
ATGCCACCTAGCGTTTCTTAACAGCCAACTTGGGCACATGGTAGTCATTCAAGTGTTTGGGCCTTGCTGTCTTGCGTTTGGGCCTGAAGTGTGGTCTAGGTGACTCATCCTCTTCACTCAACTCATCAATCTCCTCTGGTGCATCATCTTGGGTCATAACACTAACAGAACAAATCTTTGTAGAAGCCACAAAATCGTAACACTAAAAATCAACACCAACAACCTTAGAGGGAATTGCGGTGAGTCAAAAAACCACTTTATAGTACAAAATTTGCAAACCGAAAACCACCGCCTAAAGCCAAATTAGCCATCACACTAACCAACGCTCTAAAACAAAATTGGCACAACGGACCATATAGATTTGGTGCAATCAGGACACCAAACAAAGGCAGCAGAACACCAGAGACTCGAATAATACCAACCAATGCAGCACACAACAGAAACCTATCAAAGAGATTTCGGTATAGGGGAAAGGATTAAATTAGGGTGTAGGAATAAGAGATTTCGGTTTTGATAAGGGTTAAAGGCAAAAGTTGTTTAAGATCAAGGAGAAATAGCAGGAAGAAGTTGTTTAAGATGAAGGAGAAAGAGTAGGAAACCGATAAGGGTTAAACGCATAAGTTATTATGAGATTAATGAGAATAATATATTATGGTAAATCAGTTGACAGAAAAAAATATGGCAACAAAAAATATGGAAATCAATTAGATAAGTTTTGGGAGGAGGGAAATTAGGAGATGATGGTTAGAGTTTGGAAGAGGAGAATTAGGAAATATGGTTAGGTTTTGAAAGAGGGAAAAGTGGCTAAAATTTTAGGTAGGGTTTGGAGGAGAGGAATTATGAAATATGGTTAGGTTTTGAAGGAGGGAAAAGTGGCTAAAATTTTAGGTTAAATTAGGGCAACAGAGCTTTGTTTAGGAATAAGAGATCTAAAATAATTTTTTTACAATTTTTACACAAAAAAGTGATAATAAATAGACAGGTTTAACCTCATTGATCTAAAGAGACAAACGTCGTGCAATTAGTTTTATTAGAAACTATCAATCAATTTCATTTCATTATTAAAAGTAGTTAATGAAGAACGGGTTTAACTTCATTGATATGAAGAGACAGACGTCGTGCGTTAGTTTTATTAGAAATTACCAATCAATTTCACTTGTTGCAATAGTGTCAGTGTCACTTGAGGAGGACAAGCATATATTTCAGTAAAGCAAATATTGGAGTACGAGAACACTTAATTCTCCTTACAAAGTTCATAGAGTTCCTTCCGAACAAGAGAAAAAGGAAGGATCATGTATTCTTTCTTTCATATAAGCTATCTTAACTGGATCAAGGCGTCGAGCTAATAGACGTTAGGTAAACAACACACTTTCATTATAACCATTCTTAAATGGAAAGCAACTGTATCTATTGCTTGAATTTTAACCAATTCAAAGATTTATAACTAAATGAAATCATCCAAGTTTTCATTAAAAAAATGTTTCACATTTTAGCAATTTATCAACATAAAAGGCAATCGAGTTCTGCATTTCCACAATTAAAAACAATGAATCTAGAATGTCCAGCTTTTGAAAAATTATGTACAACTTCAATATACTTAATGCACATGGTACTCTGCTAGGACAATATTGAGCATTGTTTTATGTTAATAATGTGGTCAGCTTAGTATCATGCACAAATAGTTTTCGGATACGCACGTGAATCATTATCTAAGCTACCATCTAAACTTCAAGAAGCTTGGTCTTCTATTACAGATGCCCCTAAATATGAAATATCACCAATAATAAAACTCAAACTTATCACATAATCTCATTATTTTCTTTAAAATAAAGTTTTCATGAGGACCACATGCAGGTTTTTATTTTTATAAATCAAAGAAACACATTGATGAAACTACCAACGATACGAAATGCAATTACATAGGTAAAAACACAAGACTGAAGCCAAAACAAATATGAACAAACACCTAAAAAACATCAATCCAACCACCAAAAGCAATCAACTGAAATAGAATAGAATGTATCCACTACTGATACAAACCAGACATGAATCCTTTCACATTTTATTTGACCACCACCATAACGTCAATTTAATATATTCTACTGTTAAATGTTTTTCGTTCTTACGGAAATTGTTCTTGAAATAATTAGAACTTTTTAACATGGGATGAGCTAAATATAATTTTTCTTTAAGCGCCAAACGTTCAAGATTAAAATAATAAAAATCTGGACCTAGAAATGAAAATTTGTGTTTTTTTTTCTTCTGGTATAACTTCTTACAATTTCCAAACATATATGCGAAAAATTCATTCAAAGTTTAAAAGTTTGAGGATAATTAAACAAAATTAATTTAGAAGGGACTAAAATTACATGCTGAAATTTTTATATAGGAACCTAAAAGTGCCAGTTTTTTACAAGGATGAAAAATGAAAGTTGATAATTTGTAGGAGCGAAAAACTTATTTAACCTAAGTTCTGAAATATTAACAAAGACAACTTTTTTTCTTATGAAAGATCATGACATTTCGTGATTCACAAACAGATCATGGCAAAGTTGTGAAAATTGAAGTTAAATCATGAAATTGTACGATTTCATGGGTTTAGGTAGAAAATTTGAGTCAATGCAAATTTGGGATCTTTTAGAATATCATAATCTTAACCGAGTCTACTTTGTTAGAATTGCGAGTTAACTCGCTAAATGAGAATAAAATTGTACAAGTTTATCGAGTTTTTCAAATGTGATAATGAAGGTGAGAAAAACACAAGAAGGGGGTTGAATTATATTGGGTTTTTCAAACTTTTTTTAAGTGCTTCACAAATCAGAGCGGATAAAAACAAACACAAAGATATATATATATATATATATGGGTTTTTGCAAGAAGCCACCCATGAAGCATTTTTTAGTTATAAACTTGCTAAAAGGCACCTTCATAAAGGGTGTCTTTTTGCAAAACCATATATATATATATATAGGTAGAGAGAGAGAGAGAGAAAGAGAGAGAGAGAGAGAGAGAGAGAGAGAGAGAGTTATATTGGTTCCTCCTACAATCCAAAAGTAGTTCAACCCCCTTGCACTTTCAAGGGATTTTTACTATAATCACACAAGATTACAGATGTCAGGGACATAACCAAGAGACTTTCAATGTTCAAACATACAAGCAAAATATTTTCAAATGTTCAATCACAATTGAAAGAGACTTCTAAGAGTTTACAAATAAAATATTTGATCTTACATTTGGCATACAATCAGAGGTGTAAACTACAACAACAGAACATACTCTATGAACTTATAATTTATAAGGTATGAACTTAGTAAGAACTTCTTAAGTGTTATATGCGCTTTTGAATTTGACAGAGTAAATGCACAATTAAAATAGCAGAATCTAGCTATTGTTCTTCAAGTCTTCAACTCCTTATATAAGCAAGGATTTAAGAGATGTTGAAGAAGTGTCAGCGCATCAAGAGTCATTGAGAAGCTTCATTTCAAGGACGTTAGGTCATTGTCGAATATGGATAATGTCATTGATTAGACATTTGAAATTCCTTTGCTGCAACTGGAATTATATGTTCATTCTCTTTGTCGTTCAAATCCTTTGTCTGTTTCTACACGTGGTCATAAGATGACAAACTGTACTATTAGAGTTTGATAGAGACGACTACAAAAGAGAACAAATATGGCGTGGCTTTTAGGTCTTTCAGAGTCTAATGGTCTTCAGAGTATGATGAAGATCTTCAACTTCTGAGTGACTTCCTTTCTTCTGATCCAATATATTGTCTTATTCCTCTAGAGTTTTCTTTAGATCTTCCACCGAATTTTCTAGTTTCTCTTATGCTTCTGATACTCTTATACATATTCAGACCTTATTAAATTTTGTTTTATGGTTTTAGACATGCATATTTGAACATATATTAATATATTCAAAACTTTGTTATCAAAAAAACTTTAGAGAAATTTTTATAAAATCCAATTTGGTTCCAATAGATATACACGGTTTATAAGGGAGTACAATATTATTTCACACTGGACAATATTTCCGTTATTGCTTTGAACATCATCGTACACTTCGATTTTATAGGAAAATCTTCCTCTTCATCGTTTAACATTAATGACGTGGGACTTTTTATAAACAAAATAGCACTGCTAAACTACTAATTATGTACCAAGTGCCATTAATATTAGAAGAGGGAGTGATGATATTCTTTCAATATTATTAGATACCCTACTATCATGTAAACAAAACAAACAAAAAAAGATACCCTACTATCATCGTTAGAATTCTTTTTACAAAGTTATTATTATTGTTATTGTTATCTATTTTCCTTAGTCAAATAATCATGAGGCCATCTCACGACACTGTAACCTACTCTCTCCGTCCTTATATATAAACACCCTTTTATTAGAGAAAAAAGATACTTACATATAGGGACGAAGGGAGTATTACCTTTAAACTATCACAAGGTACTTGAGTGCTGCAATAAGGCTTAGAGCATAATCATCGCCTAAAATCAAATGACCATAATTTATTTTTCCACTTTTCGAAGCAACCTTTCAGGTTTTAAAATCAAGTGTGTTATCAGACACAAATGCCAAAGAAACCATATAATCAACTACAAAGACTGATGAAAGAAAAAATCCAGACATCTACATCATTAGTTAATAACCATAATTTAACTTAAGGCCATATATTGTCTAGAAAAACCAACAACGAAGACAAACTACAAACATACCTGGATCAATTATGGAGATTGGTGTCTCCCAAAATATTTTTAGTATTTTTGAAGTGAGAAGTCTGAGTGCAAGTATACATTGTCTAAGTTATAATATAAAAAAATGTCGATCACACATGGACAATGGAGCTATAATTTCGTATAGCTTTTCAACATAAAATTTGTTTGCAAGAAAATAAAATAAATCATTTGTCACAACACTAAATATAAAAGGTTAGGTTTCGGAAAACGGTTAAAAAGATTTAGAAATTCTCAAGATGGAAAGTGTGGTTTAAACTAAGTTCAGTTATGTCAAAATATTACTGCGATTTACAGAGCTATAGCTTGGTATAACTCATGCGACTCTTAGCGCAATAGCCGGTTCAAAGCATCTTTAGCAACTGAGATTCACAGGGCTATATCTCTCTTTGGCTTCCTCGCAAACCAGTTGGTCTCAGGGAGTAATAATCCCATCCATTGTGTTAAGGTCGTAACGACACACCATTTATAATACAAAGACTCAGAACTTTCAGGGTACGATTACATGGAACATAACACGCAACAGTTGTAGGTTTAGGTGCTCGCCTGTTCCTCACAAAGAGTATTAGAGTCACAAGCCCTTTTAGCCTATGACAAGAGTCATACCAATATCTTAACGCTTAGCTATATCTTACAGGCTCTTTTAAGTTCAAGTTAACGATCAAGCAATTTCTCTTTATCCTTTCATCAGTGGTGTTTAAGGACAAATTCATAACTAACAAACATGTTCTACTCCCATACCTAGTCGGGATCAGGGAGCTATAACATTATAAATAAAAATGATGAGAATTTATCTCAAAATATTTTGAGTTAAAGCGGTTTGTTACAAAGAAGCTCGATGCTACAAATTTATATAACTTTTGAAGATTTGTGAAGATTTAGGAAGACCATGAACGAAGGTTCAACAGGCCTCGGGAGACTTACAAGAGGGAAGAATTTTGTTCCCAAGTTTCATGGCAAGTTATTTGAAGACGAAGACCTAAAACGACGAAAAATCGGAGAAACTGGGCCCCGAAAAGCATGCCATGCACCTAGCACATGCACCATGTGCCTGATGTGGGAATTAAGCAAGTGTACCAAATTGTTTACCAAGTAATAAAGTGTAAGTAGAGTATCGTATCCATAGGGATTGTCGTTTCGTCCAAACAATTTGCATTACCTATTTTTGTAAGTTGACGATATAATAAAAGATAAAGGTTAGAGAGTTGTAATTTTTATTTGTTTCCAACAGAACAAGTTTAGATGTTTTGGTTGCAGAAAAGTAAGCAGAGGTTAGCATTCTTCGAATTTCCTCTGTTTATATTGTTGGATATTAAATAACAGGCATGTCACATTTATTTATCTTAGGTAGACTATACAAGTGATGAGGTCGTTGAGACATGACTAACCTAGAAGGTTGGAAGCTGCATCTATTGATCACACGATAATCCTTACGTGTGGGGTCTATAAATCTCGGTTAACTAAGTTTATCCCTCCTAAGTCTGGTTGCACCTGCTGATCGCACGATGATCCTTACGTGCGGGGTCTTACCGTCTCTAAGGTAATTGAAAGCATAAACTTAAATTGGCGTTCCAGGTTTTCCCAAGGCATTGAAGGCCAAGTTTCCAGTAGGTCAGCCCATCTATGAATCTTAGGCCACTCATAGCTCTCTCTCTCTCTCTCTCTCTCTCTCTCTCTCTCTCTCTCTCTCTCTCTTCTTAGTAGTTCTACAAACGGGCAACCCTAATCTACGTCTACATTACCAAGGGTTAAAGAGAATGGTTTTATCTAGGTTTATTTCCTTGAGTCGTTTTTTCCTTAATCACTAACCAGTTACATCCTAGGTTCAGTAGAGTTACTACTCAGTCTTAGTAATGTCACCTCTTAAGTACTTACTATTAGGGTCAACTCGTTTTCGGTATCTTTCGTTAGTTATTAACTAATTACTTCCTAGACAGATAGTTATTAGTATAATATTATAAATATTAAGATATAAGCAGCAAGATAATAATAACAATGTTAGGCCCTGTCACAACCTAAGTACCTAATCTAGGGTTACGCTCCTTTGAAATAAATAACTAAATAAAATTTAATAGTGAACAAAAAATAAATAAAATATAAACGACATTAAATTAAATAAATATCCAACAAAAATAAACAGAGGTTCATCTCATAACTCTAACCTAAAAAGATTTAGTTACACATAGTAACTAAAAACAAATTACTAAAGATAAAAACATACCCTAAAAAATTAAGGAGAAGATAGAAATTCTCCAGAAGCTCTAAAGTTGTATTCCTCTTGAACTGCCACATTTCTAAATGAGAAATTATGAACGATGAAGGCTGGTATTTATAGTGGAGATTTCTAACTAGGTTTGGGTTAAAAACGCGAGATGAACCCACAAAAACGAATAAAAATACGCATGCGCTCCTCGCATTTCATATGCTCGGGGCTCATGGAGCATGCCCTAGGCACACCAAGTGTAAACTTGGAGGTGCCTAAGGTGCATGCAAGATGCCCTAGGCGCATGGCATGTTTTTTCCATGCCCTAGGCACATCACATGTGATCTAGGCGCATGGTTGCCCCTTTTGGGCCCAGTTTCTCCGATTTTCGTCGTTTTTAGGTCTTCGTCTTCAAATAACTTGCCTCGGAACTTGGGAACAGAATTCCTCCCACTTTAAAGTCTCTTGATGCCTCTTGAATCTTCATTCTTGGTCTTCCGAAAGTCTTCACAATTCTTCAAATGTTCTTGATTTGTCGATTTGCATGATTTCTTCGTGAATTACTTCAAAAGCCCCCTAAAATTGCTATGTTTCGGGAAAACTATAATTATAGACTCAAATATAGAAAACATTACAAAAGTCCCGAAATTATAGGCAATCGTTCTAATACTCCTCCTTTTTGCTGCTAAAACCTACTGAAAATGACTAAAAACATGCTAAGAATAACGTAAGACGACCTGTTATCAGTGTCTAAGGCATGTTTTTCGCAAACCATGCACATAGCACACTTCCATGCGCCTATGGCATGGATTTTGGCACACACCCATGCGCTAGGCATGGTAGCCATGCGCCCTGTGCACCTAAAAAGTGAGGGGCGCAAGCATCATTTCCTGGATTTTTATGGGTAAAGCCCGCACTTTTAGCCCAAATCCTGGTAGAAACTTTCACTATAAATACCAGCCTTCCTCATTCAAAATTTCTTGTTCAGAACTGTGGCAGTTCAAGAGGAAGGCATTTCTAGAGCTTCGGAGGAGTTTATATGTTCTCCTTGATTTTCTAGGGTATGTTTTTATCTTTAGTAAAAAAAATTTAGTTACCATGTGTAACTAAATTTTTTTAGGTTAGAGTTCTAAGATGAATCTCTATTTATTTTTGTTGGATATTTATTTAATTTAATGTCGCTTTTATTTTATTTATTTTTTGTTCACTATTTAGTTTTATTAGGAATTATTTTTTTCAAAGGATCCCAACCCTAAATTAGATACTTAGGTTGTGACAAGAAGCATCATCATCATCACGTAAACATATACCAGTTCCAATAAGATTCCAAATAGATGAAAGCACCAATATTACACCTAACTCGACCCGGTTGGGGTTATTGCCATCAATCTTGCCTTGTTGTTCCTGGTTGTACTTGTTGCATCTGCATGTTGCCTACATGCTCCACAATATCGCAACCATCCTATGACGGAGCTCTGCTTGAAAATTGGGAAGCAAGGAGAAAAGGATTTCCATTGTCGTGTCATTAATATCAATTATGTGATGCACGACATCCCAAAGTCCAGCCATTTGCCAAACTTAAATTGCAAACGGACAATCAAAGAAAACACGAGCAAGATCTTCAGTGGAGCCATCGCAGCTGACACAATGTGCAAAGCATTGCACCCCTTTATCTTGCAGTCGAACTCTAGTTGGCAAGCAGCCACGACACATCCACCATATAAGATTTTTTATTTTTGACGAAACTTTTAGCTTCCAAATACCTGACCAAGAAGCCAGGACAGTGTAAATTAAAAATATCCTATAAGGCATAATTTTTAATTCTTAGTAGCATGAAAGACAACATTTTATTTGTTGTTAGTTACTTGAGCAATTCAAGAGACTTTTATTGTAAATGTGGAGGAAAGAGACGGAGTAATTAGGTGGAGGAGAGAGAATAATTTTCCTTAAAAAAAAAGCAGCTTATTATTATTTTTGGGGCAAAAAAAATTTACTTATTAACTAAGTCGTATAATATGTTGTCTATTTTTTTCTTTCCAAAAAATTGTAATTACATCGCGGTAAAATTTAAATAATTTAATTTAATCCAACACAAGTAAATTGAATATTTAGAAAAATAATCTATAATATTTTAATATTAATATTTTTATGTGAAAAATATTAACATAAGATATTTAACTTTTATAGTGTGACAAATTTTGGCTAAGAAAAGTATTTACAATTTAGTGTTCGATACATCTTAAATGATTATTTTCATCTAAGGGAATCTATAATTAAAAATAGCAAGGCCATATAACTTTAAAGGATTGATAATACAAACATCATATGAGTTTTTTTTTATTAATAATAACTTTCCCTTCCCAATATTTTATAAGAAGTTAAATTAGTCAATCTAAATTGACAACAGGGAGAATCAAGTACGAGACCTTAAAAAGGAGGACAATCTCATATCCCAAATCAACACCACCAGACAAATCTAAATAGGTTAACGTAGGTTTATTTTAAAATAATTCAAAGGATAGATTGACAATTTCACAAACTTTTGCCTTTCTATCCATTCTCTCACTCGTTTGCTAAATATTTATAATTAAGTTAAATATTTTGATTGATCTCACGGTTACGATTAATTAACCATATGAAAAATATTTACACAACAATATATATAAAATGATTTAAAAATAATAATGATGTAACATTATTTTTGTAGAAAATACTACAAAAACATTTAATGTAGTTTCATAAAATACATTGAACATAAAACAAAAACTAAAAACCATTGAATATAGTACTTTCTTAATTAAGTGAAATATTTATTGACCGAGTCAAAACAAAATCCAGTCAAAAATTTAAACATTTTTAATAAACTTTTTTTTGTTTGTGGACAGAGTTCGAATCCTGGATATTGCATATATTATGTATTGTCCCTACCAACTAAGTTAAGTTCACGAAGACAACATTTTTAATAAACTAGTATTACAATTAATTGACTAATTGAACATTTAAAACATATTGACATAATAATGCAGATAAATTAAAGAGTAAATTACACTCCTCTCCCCTCAAAGATGCTTGAATTACACTCCCCTCCCCTCTTAAGTTGAAATATACACTTTACTCCCTCAATATTTTTTTTATGTTAAAATTTATGCTCCCCTCC
>Ga0099826_10004122_pt1 | contig 10101 bp, 10 predicted proteins | sample Mtrugardesep15_FD_76830 | JGI IMG/M metagenome (GOLD analysis project Ga0099826, IMG submission 76830) | Root nodule microbial communities of legume samples collected from California, USA - M. trunc garden sep15 | ecosystem: Host-associated > Plants > Roots > Nodule | place: USA: California...
AAAAAAAAAAAAAAAAAAAAAATAAATATATATATATATATATATATATATATATATATATATATATATATATATATATATATATACATGCATGTATGTAGTTGCACTTACATTAAAGAAGTATTCTCAAAGTATAAACAGAAAAAATACTTGTATAAAGAGTATTATTATATGAGTTTAATAGTGGTGAGTTTACAGTTTAAAATAGTTTTGCACACACAATCAATTAAAACATTTTAAATTGTCACGTAAATTAAAAATATTAATTTTTGTGATGATTCTAAATGTTTTGGTTAGATGTGTGTGTAAAATTGTTTTAAACGGTTAATCCACCACCGTTAAACTCTTATTATATATAAAACTTACAACTATTTTTTATTTTTTTTGGTAGATTAACTTACAACTATTTATTCCAAGTTCACAAATCTTCATTTAACATTTAGTGGCAGCAACTACTTACTGCTTGTTAATAATAAAGGGAATAAACAACTAAGCGAAAAAAAAAAAGAAGGAAAGAAACATTGATAAACATAAATTTTGCTATTGCTGACATGGCAAATGAACTACTCAACATCGTTTATTTTTCTTAACTGCCCCAATAGTATAGTAAAATAAAATCAAAATACTACAAGTCATTTAAAGGTTTTGCTACAAACATGCCCCAAATCAATTTAGAAAGAAGCTAGATGACAAAGGAAAACAAATGATATTGGTTGGCTATCATACAAGAGGAGGTTACAAACTATATGATCCAACCAACAAACAAGTAGTGATCAACAAAGATGTGATGGTTGATGAAATTAAAGAATGGAACTGGAACACTAAAGAGAAGAAGAATTCAACAAAAATATTGTTAGATTATGAGACTACGGATAGAGAAAAGGCACGATCGAACCATGACAATGATGAAAACAATCGGCCAAGAACAATCGAACCATGTTTATGAGACTACGCGAGGTGGATTACTGCTGTGAAGGAAAAGCTGAATACAATTGAGAAAAATCAAACATGAGAGTTAGTTGGTTTACAAACTAAAAAGAAAACAATAAGTGTTAAGTGGGTGCATAAAGTGGAGTTGAATCCAAGTAGAGAAGTGAAAGTCCATACTTGTTGTAGCTAGAGGATTTTTGTGAAAAGTTGGAATAGATTTTGATGAAGTTTTTTCACAAGTTGCATGAATTGAACCTATAAGGATGGTAATTGATATTTTGTGTAAATTAAATTTTTCAACCTTTTTGAGATACAAAATCGTTTATTAAATTATCATAATAGATCAGTTAACATTTATTTTTCAATAAATGATAAAGCTAACTAATTTAATCTTTGTGGAGACATTATCGGTCTTAGCTAAAATTTTATTAATTTTAATTTTCAAAAACTATGTTTCACATAAGCAACATTTACAAGAATTGTTAACAATATTCTATAAGTATTTGGAGAAGAATCAATTGATGTATCATTTTTCCACTTGTTTGTAAAGAGTATGAATCACAAACCAACATTTTCATGAAAACTGCGAACATTATAAAATTGCTGCTATCTGGTTACCAGTAATAATATATACACATATACTAGTTAAAATAAAAATAAAAATTTGAGCCATAAATCAAGCCAGGGATCTACTGGCCTTATGGTTGAGACACCCCATATTGATAAGGAGGTATTTGGTGCTTATGGAAAAACACATGTCCTTCAATCAATGTCATATCATCTTCACAAACTTCAATCACATGCATATTAACCAACATACCCTAATGCTGGGTTTTTGTTTGTTGTCTATGCAAGTCCTCGTATCTATCAGCGTGAAGCAGTGTGGGAAGAGATAAGGTTACCATTTCTGGTCCCTGGTGTGTTGCGGGAGACTTTCAACAAAATTTATTTGATCATGAGAAACAAGATGGTGGACCTGTTAATTCCAATGGTAAGGCAACTTTCTCAACTTGTACTGATTCATGTCAGCTTATTGATCTTGGTTTCCAAGGTCAAACGTTTACTTGGCAAACCCTTTTTTTCCCTAAATCCAATATTACCCATCTTCCAATCAATTCATATGACCATTCGGTACTTTGGTTACGACTAGGGATTAATAATAATATCTGTAGAAGAATTTTTTTCAAATTTCTTGGTTCTTTGTTGGAGCATCCGGAGTTTAAAAGCCAAATAAATCATTCTTGGAGCAACTCAGACAACTGGAAAGGTAAAGTTTATAGACTTACTACCGATTTGAAGAGTTGGAACAGAAATATTTTTGGAAATACTTTTAAAAGGAAGCACAGAATTATTAAAAAATTGTAAGGCATCCATAATAAACTCTTTTGAATGATAGATTACTCATCATCCTAAGGTACCAACTTTTGAATGATTGATCATAACACTGATATTAACCAAGAGGAACGGCATTGGTGTCAACAGATGAAGTCCAAGTGGGTGCATCTCAGTGATAAAGATACCAGATTTTTTCACCAAGCTACCTTATCGCATCGCCACTTGCCACCATAATCAGATTCCCACCTCTCCGCTCTCTCCCTCGTTGGATTTTCATATTGTTCTAATATAAAATATTTCAAAACACAAATAATAAGATATGTGAAGATGAAATCACTGTGATTATTATTATATTCTTCGAATATAATAATCTGGTTTTTACTTATCAAGTTTATCAGAACTGTGAAGCATGTTTTATCTGCAAAAATACTTTCTGTAAGGCGACCTTGACCATATGAATAATAATGTCCAGTAATATCAATGTCAGTGAAAATAAAGTCAGAGAAGGTGAATAACGAAGCAAAATAATTTAGGAGCGTGACAAAGAAATAAGTTTGTGATAAAACGCTACAAAGGAGCAATTGCATAATGAGAAAAATCAATATGAACATCGTTAGTATACATAGCTGTAAGTGGAAATCCAAAGTAGTCAACATTGGTAATATACCTATGAGTAAGTGAAAATCTTAAGCAATGAACTATGCTAAGGTATTCAGTAATTTTAAGAGGTTCTAAGTATCAACCTCTAATTGAATTTATTTTTAAGAAAAAGAATTACCCTCCCAATACATTGGTTAAGCCATCTTAACCAATATAAACTATAATTACAACATGGAACATAATGTTAAATTTCCAATTTAACTTCTATTCTATTGTACAAAACAAAAGTCATACCCTGAACTTGTGAGCTGGGATTCTGCTTCCAAATAACGCACACTTGCATCATACAAGAATTTGAGACTTGGCAGCGCCACGGGAGCATTTTTTCCTTCCCCTCTTGCTAAGTCCACAGACACATATATCAAGAAGATCATAATCCTCCTCAGAAAATAACATTGACGCCATTTTTGGATTTTTTAAAAGCAACTTGGATGTAAGGAACCCGGCTATGGTCCATGTTTGATACAGCCTGGATTGTTTTCCAATAAATTTTCCAGAACGAGTATCATAATATTCAGGCCAAGAATCAACTGGCAGCCTTTTCTCGGCTAAATCAACTGCTTTCTGGGCTAGTTCAATTCTCCCCATTTTGATGCATGCCAGTGTGAACTGAAGATGATGTATAAAAAAATACATTAGAAATTAAAGTAATACCTTCATGACTTGATAGTTATATGCAAGGTCTCGGCAATAAATTTGTGATCTCTCCATTAATTATGAGTCTTCGACCATATTACTACCTCCGTTCCTTTTTCTTTCTTTTTTTATCAAACTTTTGTTCCTTCGTGTAAGTCCCTTTAACACTTTTCACATATCTTAAAAAAAGTTTGAACTGTAATTAAAGTGTACATTTTATGTATGAATATTGCTAAATTGCCTTTTGTGTATAGATGTATTATTACCTATGAGTAAGTGGAGGGTACTCATGAACTATGCTAAGGTATTAATAAGGGGTATATTTGGAAAAATAAATAAATAAATGTACCTAGTAATTTGAAATAGGGCTTATAAGGGACAATTTTTTCCAAATGGAGCTTATATTTAGGGACAAAGATAGCATGATATGTTTCAATCAGTGCCGTTGTAAGTGCTATACCATAGCATGTTACGAATCCAACAATCAGAGCCTTGAGATTTAAGGGTACAGTAGCATTTAGATAAGGCAAAGTGCATAACCAACAATATCCGAACTTTCCTTAACAAATCAATGGGCATCATAAAAAAATTTACCTGCCACAGAAGGGTTGGCCACGATCCACCGTTGTGATATGACCAAGGGCTGGAAAGGTTAAGCAAGTTGTTTCAGTTAATACACCCTATAAACAATTCTGACTATAAAGACAATAATATGATATAAATTTATAAAACGTACTCAAAGATATGCCAACAAACAGGAAATGTTACACCCAGAACTTACGTATTCTTTGGGTCGCTGCCAGTAATTATCCGCCACTCTTCATTATCCAAGGCAGGATAACATATCTTAAGAGGCATATGCCCCACAAGTTCGTCCCATTTTGCTTCTATCAGATTTAAAATAGCCTCGTTCTGTCTTGGAGTGCTCAGAGATGAAATAATGGACCAAGATTTCCAAGTGTGAAAAAACGGAAATCCATGTGAGCTGGTTGTAGATTCCCAATTAGATATCCACCTTTTTCAGGAATCCAATCCATTACCCAGAAAGGAATTTGTTCAGGATAGATGTTGAATTTGTTGATGGCATCCATGGAGTACTCTTCTGTTTTGTACCTATATATTTCATTAATCTTTTTCATATCCACCCAATAATATTGCCTAATGTGGAACGATAGTGCACTCAATCTGTTGTTAATGGCTCTAACAAGATCATTGGTTCCATCAGTTACAACAAGCATTTCACGCGAGCATCGAAGAGCTGAGTAAAATAATGCCTGTCAAGTGAAAATTACCATATGTAAGGAAAACCAGCATGAGAGATTACAAGTGAAACAATTGTTATTGGGTGGATAAACTGACGAGCTGAGGAAGAATAAACCAAAGACTTGTTAGAGGTGTTTGCTTGTCCACAAAACTTGTTCATGTTTTCTATTTTGAGAAATAAAAAAAGAATAACCTAGATATATTTTTGTCCTAATCTATTGTTGTTTGACACTGTCCACTGTATCTGTCTGCTCGTGAGTATCCTCTACCACTATTGTCACCATCAGGCACCGTCTGCTAAAGTGTAGCACTCCACTCACAAAATATGTTCACAAACCCAATCACCGAGTTTTTGTTTTCTCATGTACAAAACTATAACATAAAAATAGGAGCATATACCTATAAACTAGGGCAAATGTTTATCATTAGACCAATTAAATTAGAGCATCCTCCAATTACAAATAGAACAGATCACAGAAACAGAATAATTTCCAAATGCATAAAAGTACTTAATACAGAACACAGAAGAATGAGTAAACATAGGGGTAGTTAAGCTCACTTGGATTTCAAGGGGATGGCCATGAATGCCCATACGCCTGTCTATCATACAAGACCCATCAGTGACTAGCAGAGACGGAAACATATCAAAACCATCTGTTAGACACAATTTAAGAATCATTTTCAAGCCTGTTTGAACATCAACCCTTTCTTGCAAGCTGTAGTCACCGGTGATCTTCCCATAAGCCCGTAATAGGATGATCCACCACAATCCTATCAAAGAAACAAAAGGCAAAACTCATTTTGTTAAGTTACTCATTTTTTAGAATGCTCTTGGTTTATAACTTATAAACAGCTTCAACAGCATTATTTTTAGCTATAGACATGTTATAAGCAACGCCTGGAAAACAAACCTGAATCTACAGGTGCAACTCGACCAATAGCTGATTCTCCAAAATCAGGATCTAAAACTTCTTCACGTGTATCTCCGTCAAGAGCTACGGTTCTAACTTTGAAACTAGCAGGCATCAAACCCTGTCCTGGACTGTAGCAGTCCACAGTTTTCTCCCAACTCTATCACAATTAAATAAGGGAAAAAGTGAGAATATAAAAAATCAATATACAACAATGCTTTGAACAATTGTAACTTTTCTAATTATAACAACTCCTTCTGGATGAATTATCACTCAATCATCATAGTATATACACTTTCTTCTAGCATATAGCCATCGGATTTACCATTTATCCCCAGCTAACTTAACTATTGCTTAAAAAGCTGGAATTAAGAAATAACCGCGAAGAACATAAATCGAAGAAAAAGTTTAACGACCATACACCGACACTATAAAAAATATTTACACAAGCATTCAATTCAATTAAAGACCAGCCAACCATTTTAAACTTAGATTCTATTTGCATAAACAAGTTAATTAAACGGTTATAGCATAAGCGCTAATCATATAAGTGTTTATATACAAGGTATTTCTATAGCAAAAGAAAAGATATATTCAAACCGCTTTCATATAAGCTACAAGTTGTTTTCACAAGTTATCATGAAGAGCTTATAAAAATAAGCTAAAAATAGCATATGGACATGTCATAAGTTGTTTCCTTAAGCTCTCTTAAACACTCTCAGAAATGGTTATTTCAGTATATAAACTCAAATAAGTCAATCAAACCGACCCTTATAAAGCAATGTTTGAATTGAACGATGAGGTGGACTTTGAAGGGCTATATAAATTACCTGCAATTGCAAGGTATGAAGAAGAAAGTACTTAACAATCTCACTATCTCCTTTAAGCAAGAAAGCAAGCGCCGACGGAATAAAATCCCGAATAAACACTTGATCATAATTCAATGGCAACTTATCACCAGGATCATTAGCAGCCACAGTCCCCACAGGATTCCCACAATAAGTCACAACAGCATCCTTCAACAACTTCCAAGCTTGTTTCTCCGCATGAGATTCTTCTTCTTCTTTTACAACAACACTTTCCACCACTAATGGCTTCACATTCACACCACCTTGAATATAAATCCTCTCAAAATTATTCTCATTCACACGTGTCTCAACTGAAGTTGAGAAACTTTGAACATTGAATCCCAGAAACCCTGGTATTCGAAAAGGGTGAAGATTGAAACGTGGTTGAAGAAAATCGTTAGCATGGGGAAGTAGTGGGGGCCGAATAATTGATGAATTTGAAGAACTTGTGAGGATTCTACGTGCAGAATTTATAGCGCGGTTGCGAATAAGGGTTATTGTGTTCATGATGGAATAATAAGGGTATTGTAATTGAATCTGTGTAAATTGTTGATTAGTGTATGAAGGTGTAATTCAGGGCTTTGTATGAATGAGTTAGTAGAGTGGTACGTGAGAAGTTGTTTGAAGGAGTGGAAAAATCTATATTTAAATATCTAATGCATTCTTTGATCAAATTTTGACAAGGGTTTCATTCTTTACCTCAGATTTTGGAAATACAAGTGATGCGGCCGGCGGAGAAGGGAAAATAATTTATCATATCTTTCATTTGTAATAATAATAAATTGAAATTGGATCGGAATAAATTGAAATATTTTTTTAAGACGGAAAGACAAGAGCACATACAAACATGTGAAACACACGTGAAAATTATGAGCTAACATGATCTCCGTTTAAACTCATCTTCATTTATTTCATTGGAAGAGATAAATACACACAAAACATTAAAAATAATTATTGAAGGTGAAATACAATTAATAATAGGACTCACCACGTATTTTTTTATGTTTATCTCTCTTATAATGACAATCTCTATTTATATTATTATAAATTGAGAGGATCTCAACCAAGATTGTAGTTGTTCTGCTGAGGAGTAATGTCCACAACTTTTTCCCTAGCATCATTGCTTGTACCACAACTGCATGTTTCGTTCACTGCTGGTGTTCGACCAAGTGGCAAATGCCCAAAACACACAATAATATACGTACTTAATTAAATTAAATAGAATATATAGATAATAAGGTGGTAAGAATCAAATACTACTACTATATTTGATTCATTAATCAGTGTCATAAGGACACCGGTTAGCATTTCATAACAATTCATTTTAGTTAAATTAAAATGTCACCGAAGCAACCGAAATTAGAGCAAATATACTATGACAACGTTGGACAAAAGAATGAGCTTAAAAGCCTCCAATTCCTTCACTTGGCAAGCAAGAAACAACAAGAGTACTTTAGTTGACCGACGGGGTGAGAAGAATGATTCTGATTTCTCAATTCGTCACCATTAATCACTATGAGTCGGTAGATAATGCCCAAGAAGATGCTCATTTGATTCTTACAAAAGGAGCATCTCTTCATGGGATTTGGATAAAACTGCAAAAAAAACTGGAGAGAATCTTCTGGAGAAAATATTTTCCCGGTATCTCCCATCAAATAGGCCTGTTTATAAATTATAATTGCATCCATTTTTTCAACATAATCTTCATTGGTTGAGTACTCTGCCAGTCTAACTCTGTTGTTAAACAAAATACTTTAGCTACAGAAAGGGATGAAATTTGTGGTTCACTCAGGTTCGAATAAATTCATATACTAATTCAGATAAACTCTTCAAAATAATTCCTTAACATTTTCCAAGAACATAGCAGTTGCTAGTTGAATGGAGAGTTTCAGTTTAAGTTCTGTCTTTTGTCGGTACAAGTGTTTTGATTTCTAAATGAATGTATGTGCTTCACCTAGATTTCTTTACTAAGTACAAACATTTTTCATAAAGAAATTGATGCTAATATTTATGAACGAATAACGAGGATTTGGAAAGTCAAAAAATTGTGCAACAGCAGATGAACTCATCATGCACCAATATGACAGGAGTATCAACAGGCCCGACATCTGAAGATACTGGAAAATATTTCATCCCATTATTTGGCATTGTTTTATTCTAAACTAACTTCTACCTACCAGATCTGGTTAAACCTTTCTACTTCTGATATAAGCTCTACGCATCATTTGGTCAGTCAGTTAATCATGACCTCTCACCCATGAGGAGAGAACATCATCGATTTCATCAACCACCAATTTTGCATGAAAATAAGCAGGCAAACACTCGTGAAACATAGATCTTTGACAAATTATGCAAAATAATACAAGGAAAACACAATGTACACCTGAAAATAAACAATTATTTAACTACGTAATCTGAATATCAGTCTCATTCAAGCAATTTCTCATAAAAGGTACAAAATTTTGCATCTTCTGTATCAGTAACTATGCAAGTTTGATAGGTAGTCAGGATCCAGTCTGATGTCGGCCAAAATCATCATATCATGTACAAACCTCCACCGCATCTCAATATTTCTAATAATGCAGCAATGCATGGTTCAACTTGCATTGATAATCAGACAACACTAAATGCTGACTGTAAGGTAGATGAAAACCGAGAGGCAATTGTTTGAGAGGCAAACTGTTGAATCTGCTTCTTAGCATCTGAAAGAAAACCAGCAATTTGTCCATTACAAGTTATTAAATTGAACAGCATGCAAAGATGAAACAATAAACTGATGCGAGGGGACAGAGAAATCCTTCATATTCGGTGGGAACTGGGAAGGGGAGACAGATGGGTCAAAGCTTGAGCAGAATCAATAGTTTCAAAATGTGATGTGAATCTAGGCTTAGAGAAACTCCTACGGCATGTACATTTTCATACATATCGATATCATTTGAATGAAACACAAATGAAAACAAGAGGACCCAAAGTTCCCAATCCCGTAAACATGGTACTATATATTGAATGCCTACTTATATTCCTTTCAAGAGATAATATCCACACTACAACAATGGCCATAACAATAACATCCTTCAATTTTCTAGGAATATAAACTGAATGCCTACTCATGCCTTTCAAGAGATAATCACCAAACTAAGTGCCTGTGTTACCCGCCACAGATACACGAATGTAGCTAACAAAGCATCAATAGCATAGAACTGTATATAGGCATACAATATATCAGCATTCAAAGCATCTTTGAACCAAATATATCAAGCCCAGCCTTAGGAAATTACAAATCAGTGATCAAATTAGTCATGTTAAGGTGTAATTGGCAAGTACAATCATTAATTTCCATTGGCTTTAACATGTGTTTCGTCCTTGCAATTAGGAGTCATTTAAAAATTGGTCCCTGTAATCGTTAATCCTAGCATTTTGCCCCTGCAAAATTTAATCATTTAAAATTTCGTCCCTCTCCCAACTTAATCACTGCCACGTCACTAAGTCAGCAAATTAGGGGTTGTGCTGGCAAAAAT
>Ga0099826_10004123_pt1 | contig 10101 bp, 2 predicted proteins | sample Mtrugardesep15_FD_76830 | JGI IMG/M metagenome (GOLD analysis project Ga0099826, IMG submission 76830) | Root nodule microbial communities of legume samples collected from California, USA - M. trunc garden sep15 | ecosystem: Host-associated > Plants > Roots > Nodule | place: USA: California...
AAACAATTTTCTTTACTTTAATGCCGGAATTTATGGAAATCATGGGGTAGTGGTGTTATGTTGGCATACCAACGTATCGTGAAGGTTTCGGGAAAATGTCTCTTGTGATACTTAGCATTACGCTTAAATATAATCACAATGAACTCGTCATCACTCATTCGCAACAATATCTTCAGTTGGCATAGAGTCGTTATCTAAATATAAACTTTATCTCTATCTTTCAAAATTGGACGAGGTCTTCTATGTCATGACTAATATTGGCATTTGAATTTGACGCATGAATGAGAACTGAATTCACATGCATGTTTGCAACACTCACCATTCATGTTGCTTACGGTCACAATTTAATTCAATTGGGATAGAGATTGTCAAAGGAACAAGTCATGAGACCAAGTTAGTAATTTTGAGATTAAATTGAGCTAGAGATTCATAAAACTGTTAAGGACAAGTTAATCATGTGGTACATTGTTCACGCTAAATGTCTTTAATTGACACTTCTTCAACTTGCTTTAGAATGTGTATAGTAAAGTTTCAAATATGCCCGAAAAAAATAAATTATTTGGTACTCAATGAGTCAATGTGACATAAAATGCATATCCTTCTCGTTCTATCAATATGTGATCCTGAAGGGTTGCGCAAAATCAATATCAATAAAAACATGAGCAATGTGGCCCATGCATTTGGAATTGCTTGCTTCATTCAATGATAAGGAGCTTCCATATTAGAAGGAATTGTAAATTTTTGGCCTCCAGTAGTCCCTTGGAAGTTATGAATTTATCCAACACTCCACGATAGCGTTCTTAATTGAGTACAAATTGAAATATGGGGTCCAAGATGATGTTCGCAATAAATCAGATTTGAGACTCTATGTGCCAACAACCCAAACACCTTATAAATCTAATAGCACGATATATAAGGTGTTTGATTTCGCGTTCTTAATTGAGTTCATATTGAAATATAGGGTCCAAGATTATGTTCGCAGTAAATCCGATTTAAGACTCTATGTGCCAACAAACCCAAACATCTTATAAATCTAATAGCATTATAAATCAAACACCTTATATATCGTTGTAGCGGCGAGGAATTAATGATTGGTATTATTTATCGGGTGATTTTTTTTTTTCTTCTCAATATTCTTTTTTAGAGGAATTGATGATTAGTATGAATTCAAACTAATACCTCTTAATGATTAATGATGAGAAATAAGTCCTATGAGCTTAACTCAATTGGTAGAAAATGATAAAAATGAGTCCCATGAGCTTAGCATAATGTATGTAGGGGTTGAGGTTCGAACCCCGGACACCTCACTTATCCACATTTAATTGCGTGAGCTCTAGCCACTAGGCTACTAGACCAAAAAAAATGATAAAAAAATGATGAGAAATGATATGTGTACAACCATTTTTTGACAACTTTTGAAACAACCATCTCTTTCATACTCACATGTGTTTTTATTCTTTTTTTTTCTCTCCATTGTTTTTGTTCAATTACAAAAAAGAAAAAAATAGTTATCATTAAAATTGTCTAATATTAGTTATATAAATATCACCCCTCTTCTCAAATTTATTATCCAAGAAGAATACATCAAAATGCAACCCTAAAATTCTATAAAAATAAAATAAAAATGCAACCCTAACAAATACTAGAACTAGTGTGTTGTCTAGAAAAGAAAAATCTACTTGTGTGGAGCCCAAATATCTTAGTCATGAACCACGATGGAGATAAGACTAATTAATGTATTGACAAAAAAGGTTGAAAGGATCATTAATCTAAATTATTATTATTAGTACTAATATATTTTTGGTAAATAGACGAAATGGTAAAACTAATATAAACTCACACACATAAATAGAGGTACCAAAATTCGAATCCGATCATGGCATCCGGCTTAACAATTTCAACATTTTATAAATTGAGTTAAGATTTTTAGATTATCATCAGTACTAATAAAAAGGATTTAAACGTGACCATAACCACCCCATGGAGAAAGAGCATAGCGTTGCTAGAGAGTAGAGAGAGATGAACACAGAATGAAACATGTTGACCACTTTTTGTTTGCCATATTTCAAAAGGTATACTATATGTACTGGCAGCCAGGGGGCACAGCCAAAAAGCATGCCAGCAGCAATTCAGATCTTTTCTCTTGACCATGTTTTGGGTGACAAAATGGATTCCAACATATCAAAAGGGTAAATTCCATTAAAAGTTTTGTTTCAATAGTAAGACATGTTTCCTAATTAATCACATACTAATCATTTATGTATTATCCTGGTTAGTGAAAATGGACCTACATCTTGTCTTTTAATTGAATTCATTAAATATTGATTAAAAATCAATCCAAATTAAGCTCTAATCTCTCTTTCTCTCTCTATTGTGATAATACACGTGTGGCGAAATTGCATTGGATTACCAGTCTGTATCTATCAGCAAGCAGAAATGAGTCACCCCATGATGTATACATGTGTCTCCTTTACACTTTGAAGTGTATATAGTTGGAAATTTTTGAATAAATCTAAAACTGTTTCAGCTTTGGATAGCATATAAAATATTCAGTATTACGTGGGTGAGGACAAATATATTCCTCAAGAGGTGGGATGGTCAACATTTCTTCTCATTGATTATTGCCTTTTGAGGGTATTGATATTCTTAGAAGAATTTAAAACTATTGGAGTATCCCTTAAGATACACACTTGAAAGCATCGATTGTTGTTTCAAAATTGAGTGTGAAGGCCTATGTATAGGAATCCATGCCTTAGTAATGGGACCACATTCCAAACATAGCTAGTGAGTTAGACACTTAGTTAGAAAGTGTTAAGACATAGAAGGTGTTAGTATTAATTAATTTGATAGAGAATCATGCTAATAAGAATTTGTTTGACTATTAGCACAGTAGAACTATAATTGTTGGTACTTAATTAAATAATGTACTATTGCAAAGCACTATTTAGATCTAGCTGAGGGGATGCCATGGAGAATAAAATAAGGTCTATGCGTATAAAGGAACAAACCTAGGATTTGATTAGATTCCACTTAAATACAATTAATATATTTGATTATATTCTTACTTAATCTCTATATTCTTCTTCTAATTTCGTCAACAAAAAAATATTCTTCTTCTAATGTCGAATATAAGCCATAAAAAGCTATTTTCGCTGGTTGAAAATATAAATAAATTTGATACAATAATACTGACATTAAAATGATATCTATACGATCTTTTTTCTAGAGTTGCATGACATGATCTCACAATATTATTGATCTTCCATCATTTGTGGAAGAAATAAGTTTGATTGTTATGATTTGAATTTCATTTTGATAAAGACATATTCACTCCTAATATTTCTATATACACATGGCTACGGGTGATACCGGTTTCAAAATAGGAATGAAGTATGTCCTATCTCATGATCTTCATGATCGTATCATTTTAATTTTAATTTTAAGTTAATGAAATTTTCTTTACGTTAAAAAATATATAAATAAATTGTAGCTAATTTTGTTATATATATATATATATATATATATATATATATATATATAGAGAGAGAGAGAGAGAGAGAGATTATTTTTTGTTTTATAAAATAAATCATAAAATGCATAACCTCTGCCCCATTTGTAAAAAAAAAGTATGTTTCAAAATGAATGTAATTTTATTATTTTTCAATTGTATGTTATAATTTTTTGTGAACAACTTTATATTCTAATTAACATTACATGGAACACACTAAATTCAATATCTTCAATTTAGAAGTTTACATTATGTAATTGTGAATACATTCATTCCTTGTTATGCTTATATGGTAAAATTATCAAATTAATTTTTTTCGATAGACAAAATAAAAATAGTCATTGAAAACTCAGACACGTTAGTGAAGGAGTTGGATGCAAACCTCGATCACGATATTCGGTCTAACAATTTCAACACCCTTATCAATTTAGATTGTACATGTGGACTATGAAATTAATTGAATGTAAATCTTATTTTACATATATTAAGAAAATGTTATATACTCTGATTGGTGGAGTATACCATGTATTAAAGAATTGTTAATCAAAGAAAAAAAGATAACATATATCTTTGCAAGTAGTTACCAACTATAAATTCACCTTTCTAAGATGACAAAGTTAACATGTATCTCTAACAATTAAGTTAAGTAAATGAAGTACAATATTTCTAACAATTAAGTAAAGTTTACGAGGACTAGATAACATGTATCTTTCACCATAGATTTTTCTTAAGCTCACAGGACATATACCATGTATATCTCTCAACTTAGATTTTTCTTTCTTTTATTTATATAGTATAATATAATAAAAAGGGTAGTGTTAACTTGTGTCTTTAAGGCACATGTTAAATACAACGCGCACATTCCAATACATTATTTTTATATTTGAATCATTAATTTGTGCCTTAAGAAATAAATTAACATTTCTCTAATAATAATAATAATTTAATATGCTTGAAATTGAAATGAATAGATACATTATTTATGGTGAGTCAAAAGTGTAAATTATATAACACCACTAATTTATGGGTGGCATAATTTTTTACTTTGAATAAAATAACATAATATAAACTACTTTTTTAGAACGTGTGAAATATTCTGTTCGTTTGTTTATATACGAGAGTACACTATTGTCAAAAAAAGACCAAAGGGATTACACTTTAATCGTTTACAATATTTGGTTTATGACTTTTTGTTTTGTTTTTTTTTTGGAGTACAAGAGGGGCTTAGCCCATATGACTTTATGTTTAGGACTAAGAAAAGTATGTGTGTATACTTTGTCGTATTATCTAATCTAGGGGTTTAAGTCTTAACAATTCATGCGTTGGAACCACAAAGGGCACTACTTGTATACCGAATTATGGTCCTACTTCGCCAAATACTTATACAGGTGGATCAATGTCATAGGATCAATGTTACTATATCGAAAGTTGTTGTGAACTTTGACTCTTAAAAGGATAGCAAAGTTTAAAGTTCATATTAAATAGGTAAAAATGTTAAATATAATACCTAATCCAAGAATCTTTCCCATCTTATAGACTACTCTTTTTAAATTAGACTCGACTTAGGTGGAATGGTTTGAGTTGAGGGTGTAAAAAATATCAACAAATGCTACTTTGCCTGGCATGAGAGAAAAGATACGAGAGGATCCAAATCCCTATTATTTGCTTTATGGGTTGGGCAGCCTGAGAAAGTTGAATGATGAGGTAAATTGCTTCATGTACGACAAGAGCTGCGCATGATTTTGTTAAATTATCAAAATTAAGAGATATCAATTATTTATAGTCAAAAGAAAAAGACTTAAGTTAAAAAAGAACAGTAGCTGGATCTGCAAAACAACAGTGGTAGTGATGTTATATGAGAAAAATGGATTCATATATCCAAAGTGAGTTTTATACTAGAGTGCAAACCTACACCTATAATGGCCCTTGTTTTTCTAGCAAGTCCACAGATAATAATCTAAACTAAGCACACATAATCTTGTTTTATTCATTCTCTTTAGTTTAGTTTTGTAATCAACATTATTCCATTCAATATTTACTTATATGCGTTTTGAGTATGTTGTAAAGTTAATTCAATCTTGTTGGAGTAAAAATCAGTAAGATCTTCCCTTGTGACTTTAACTCAATTGATACGAAAAAATGATAATATATTTTATTATGTAAGATGTTGAAGTACGAACCTCTAACTCTCAATAATTCACTTTAAAGATGAATTTGTAGCAAATAAATCATTTGACAAACAAAAAAATGAGAAAAAGAAGTTAGTTTTGGACATGAATTTATGGCCTAACCTAAATATTATTTAAACTTAGATTATGATTTCAAGTTCACTTGGACGTTGAGGGTTTTTGTAGTGGTGTCAATACAAACAAGCAGTGATGTAACACTTTTACTAAAGGATACAAGAAGGTTGATTTCGTAAAGTTAAGAGGTGAGCTGATATGAATGTCAAAAGTTCAATCCCTACTCACAAAATAATAATATTTTACTAATATTGATTTTTTAAAATCATAATTTTATTAATATATTTTTTTGTTTTCTACATAGATTTATTTCATAATAGATATTCTTATAATAATGTACATACATATTTTTGTTACTATTATCTATTTGATCTGAGATTTAACCAAGTGATTGAACTCAAATCATGAATGAATCTTATTTAATGACGAATTATTTGCAAAAACTTGAATTCATATCATGACTAAAACAATTCATAAGAAAACTTATTTATCTCTCAACTGAATTATGACTTATTAGGATCTTCTTCGTCGGAGAATTAAGACAAAAAAAAAAAAACAGATTTTTGAGATAAAGAAAACAAACAGACGGGCTTCTAAACAGACCCAAGCCCAATCCACTTTGTCTTGGAGAGGCCCATCATATTCATCGCTGCCAGTTTTCCCTTGTGTAGTATCAGAAACTAGTTCAATCGGAGAAGCACCGAACTCAACGTGGCCGTGAAAAGCAAAATCTCGCCGGAAAACGCTGCCGAAGTTGATCTTCGACCACCACAAACTGAGAAATTCGTCCAGGTTTTCCTCTTTTTACTATATTTATTTCATTTTTTTTCTTCAAATTTTCCTTCCATTCCCCTGTAGTATAATCACCGCGATACTGTTTTCATGATGCTTTGTTTACTCCTCAACAAGTGCATAGGCTCAATATGTAAAATGAACCTAATAATATCGCTAATTATCGAAATTGTGTGCATTTATGTAAGGTGTTATTGAAACTGTGTGCATGTATGTAAGGTGTTTGTGAAAATTCCTGACTAAGTTTTTGTTATGATTATCGTGTTTACTGGCTGTAAAAAGAAGATAAAAAGGGTTATGGCAGGAAAAGCTGCTAGTTCGGCGGCAAAGGTGATAGCTACAGAGTATCAATATCCATGGCGCGAGAAGTTAGCGAAATACAAGGATGAGTTTGCCAAGGGAGTGTGGGGGTATTGGGAGCTAGGGGCATGGAAGCCTCTTAGTATTAGTGCTCGGCATAGGGCAAGAATTCGTAAAGAAGTTCTTCTTGCTGGAGAAGATTGGACTTTTGATCCTGAAAGGAAGGAGATGAAGACGAGGCGAAAAGGACATAAGGTTGATAGAATAGCTGCGGAGAAGAGGGCAAACACTGCTAGGTTGATGGATAAGATGCCGGATATGTTGCTTGCTTACAAGAAGAAAAAATGGGCGAAGAAGATGAAGGAAGAAGAGAAAGGCAAATTTTGATTTTGCTCCTTCGGTATGCCTTTCTTTGTACTTCAAATCTTTGTTTAGTTTGGAAGGATTTATGACTCACTGTGTGCAAAGAAATTTATTTGCTCGTGCAATGTTACACCTGCTTTTTTGGTTTTATTGTAAGGAGTTTTTAGGCTTCATGGATGATTTATGTTTTGTTGTATTTCATTCTATCCATAATAACCCCTTACAAGAGTTTGGCCTTGCTATTATCATAGGGGAAAATGCATACTCCATGAAACTTATTGTTTATTAGTTTTTCTTTTAATCTGCTTTGATGAATGCATGTTGGAAATTGTAATTGCCTGTTAGGTACTTTGTGCTAAACTCCCTTACGAAGGCCAAGTTCTTGTTCCTATGTTTAACCCAAGGATATTATTAGAATTGGAAGCTTGGGTTACTGTCGTGTCAAATTTCTTATATATACTCCATTTTATCAACTAGTTGGCTTCTTTTTTTGTGGGTGAGAGTAAAATAAAAATGCTAAGGTCTCAAGCAACTGAGCACAGTAAGTAAATGAGAAGTGCAATTAACACACTTCTTTTTATCCCTGAGTGAATATTATGTAGGTTTCACTGAATGATTTTGGTATATTGCTTAATATTAAATGTGTGGTGGGTGAAGAGTAATCAAATAGTAACTTGCTAAATATTCTATTTAAATGACAGTGTGATTAGTCTTTTTCAGATTAACCTTTGGGTTGGATTTTATATATCAATTTGTCGTTCAATTCAGTCCAACTAGGATCAGAACTTTGTAATAAAAATTTACTCACGTGGTTAAGAGTGTAGGCCAAACTTTAGTTTGAACTGCAATGGGGCAAGGCTCTGCAAGATTTGGACTTTGGAATACTAATTATATGTGTATATTATAATTGCAAATAATGAAGCTAGGACTGGAAAACTTAGATTATACATTGAAACCATAGCATGCTAGATGCAAGCTATTATAGAAGACTCGGATGAAGCAGCAATACAAGCTTTGGTTAAGCAAGTAGCAAATTTTACCGTTACCTCTAATAATGACCCTTGCTTAAAGATAGTATAATTTTGGGACCGTAGTCAGTCCCTTATGTAGTAACAGTCATTTATCGCCATGTTATGTAAACTTTCCAACTTACAAATAAAGCCGAGCCAAAAGATTGGCAAAGTTAAGTTAACTAAGGTTCTAACCAATAGGATCCTATGTGGGTAGGGTCAGCCCGCTCGACCCAATTTAACCCGATCCACAAACACTGGGTTGAATAACCAAGTAACACTAGTTTTCATTTTGTCCAAGTTGTCTCCTTTGAGTCAAATATCAGGTTCAGTGATTTGAAACCCGTTCAACGCCAGCCTGATCGGACATAATATAAATTTATTTTTTTCTTTTTACACTACAATAATGAAGTGATTTGTACACCCTTTTTTTATTCACTCTTCTATTTTCTCAAGTTTACTTTTCGTTTTTCTCTTGTGCGGCTGCATGTTCTTCACCCCCAACAACCACCGTCGTACAAGAAGTCTTCATCACTTTTGTTTGTCCTGACACTATCTTTTTTTTTTTGTTTCGTTTGCTTGTCTTTAGTTGTTTGAGACCCAAAGGTTTTAATGTTAGCCTCAATTCTGAGATCAACCATCAACCCTTCAAGTTCGATGGAATCCACGTCTCCCTGATCTCTCCTTCCCTTGAGCCCATAAAAGTTGGCCAGGCCATTGTTTACTCTGTTACTGTATGGCTCGTTGTAGATAGGTTGCTGATTGTGTTCTCTATGACCAATGTTGTTGTTTGAATCAATTATGAGTTTGATGAAAACAAGATTCAGTGTAATATTGAAAAGGGTGTGAAAAGTATGCATCGGTTTCTATCTCAGCTGTATTTTTGTTGCGTTTTTGAGACTGTACAAGAGGCAAAAAAAAAAAAATCCTCTAAAAAAAAAGAGGCAATTTATGTAAATTTCAATTTTGGCCTTCAGGATTGCTAGAATTTCAATTTATATATTCATTATAAGTTTATTTTAGCAAACTGACACGTGATTATGTAAATTTATTTTATTCACAAATTAATTTCTCCAAATTTTTTAAGCATTTAAGGCTTTTAAAAATCATGTTATAGGGCACATAATATTTTTCTAGAAAGCATTTTTCTAGAAAAAGCTAGACCAAATAATATTTTTAAAATATCATAATAATGAAAAAAATTAGCTTATCTTTCATGCATAGAAATTAGACATAAATTGGGCTTTTGCCCTCTTTTATACCAAACAAAATAAATATATAAATAACATTTCAATTATTTCATCTTTCCATCTCCAACAATTCGACCCTAGTTGTCTCTCTAGGTTTTCTCTTTCATTTTATTCATAAACGGGATGGTTTTGTCGTATTGTGCAGCGTTGTTTGATTTAGTATTTTGTTGTGGTGTTCGTTTGGTTTCCAATTAAAAGACCGATCATCTTGTTGTCGTGTTCATTTGGTTTCCTATTAAAAGACCGACTTCAGACAATTACATATTCAATCAATTATTTTGGCATCAACATTGCAGATTTGGAGGCATGATATTTGGATTATTTTGATTTTATCATATTATTTGTAGCATTTTGCCATATTTAATGTACTCTATCAATTTAAATTAATGAATATCATTTTATTTTTGTAATAATAAAATAAAATGAAAAAGTTGTTGAGATTTTATTTGATCAAAGTAGGTGAGATTTGATAATTTAGTCTATTTTATTGTTATTTAATATTTTATTGTTATTTAACTCATATTTTATCTGTAACCAAAAAAAAAAAACTCATATTTTATCGTTTAAGCTCCTCTCTTGTTTACGCCAAAAAAAAAAAAGAATAACCATTAATTATCAAACAACAATATATATCT
>Ga0099826_10004124_pt1 | contig 10101 bp, 4 predicted proteins | sample Mtrugardesep15_FD_76830 | JGI IMG/M metagenome (GOLD analysis project Ga0099826, IMG submission 76830) | Root nodule microbial communities of legume samples collected from California, USA - M. trunc garden sep15 | ecosystem: Host-associated > Plants > Roots > Nodule | place: USA: California...
GTATGGAAAATAAGCATGGATGTCTGAGAAACTATAGTGGAGCATGATTCAGAGAAAACATATGTTGATAATGGCAGTTTAATCAAAATTGTATGCATGGAATTTTCAAAAATTTCGGGATATATGGAAACTACTATTTTGAGACAGATGGTGGAGAAAGTTGTATGGTATTGAACCGACCATATCGTGAATATTAGAAATACAATGACAAATATGGTTTAATATGCTCAAAACCGATTGAATTTTTTTGGGGTAATATTATAGGTTACATATGTAAAAATTGGGCTTTTGTAAAAAATAGGATAAAGTTATAATATACTCAAATACAACTCTCATTTGAAAAAGATCATGATTTGAAGGAAACACATGTTCAAATGAAAGGTAATATGGTCAAAGTTAGTAAGAAACATCTTAAGGAACACATTGTATTTTATCGTAGAAGAGGCAGATCAAGTAGTGATTTGTGGTACAGATAAATCCAAATGTAGTTGTTTAATTTGGGTAACATACAAATCGTCGTGTGCATGTACGATTGTTAAGAAGATGCCGTTTAATACACTCATTCATTTGGATGAAATTTCTGTTCTTTGAAAGATGTTGTGATTCAACGATGACAAGTAACATAATACATATTCATATTTTTACCAAGAATATAACACGTGATATTATGATGGAAGCCATATTTAATGTTGCTGATTACAATATAAAGTTACATATGAAAGAGTAGTTTCGACAATTTGTTTTTATCGAAAACAACTTCTATCTCACCACCTCCAAAAAAGGTGCACCAAAGAAGTTGGATCATTTCACACTGTCGACTAAGTGATCACCTTCTCTTTAAGCACGTCAACGCTCAACTTGTCATCCTGATACAGATATTTCATAGTCAAAGGGATCATGCTCTAGTAGAAAATGTGCACAAGCTAATAATATGTCTCATATAACCCTCATTTAGTTCAACTTGACTTCACACACAATAAGCAAATCTTGTCATTCATGCTTTAATTTATTGAAAAGATGGTGAATATCAAAGGTGATGGTCGTTGGGGATTTAATGATGTTTGCGATCTGCTTGGTCGGTCTGTTGATGTTCATAAGATTATCCGTCTTAATCTTACACGAGAGCTAACCAGTGATCGCGATCATTATCTCTACCTGTTTGGGACATAGAATCAATTCAACGAGGTCAAACACACTCTAACTCCTAATTGAATGGCCCTGCACCTAGGGAGAAATATATTATTTTGGCAGATATAAATTTCTTATTGCACAAATACATAAATATGTGGTGGTACATGGTTACTGTTGCACTCGAAAAAATAATAATTATATTAGTAAAAATTATGTTATATTAGTAAAAAAATATTAAAAAAATTGTAAAAGAAAAGATGAGAAAAGTCTTTTTTTTTATAAAAAAAAAAACGATATTCATTTATTCAAATTGATAGAGTACATCAGATACAAACATCGTTAAAAACGTAAATGGTGAATCTTCGAACAAACTCACAGCATCCAAGTTAATAGCATACAACTGCAAAATGCCTACAAATAATATGATAAAATATAAGTCATTAAAATACACATGCTTCCGGATCTGAAACGTTGACGTCCATTTCATTGATTGAATTTGTAATTGACTGAAGTCGGTCTTTCAATAGGAACTAAACAAATACCGCTACAAGACGCGAAATCAAACGCCGCACAAGACGACGAACAACATGACGCCGCACTTAGACGAAGAAATCACAAAAAATACACTTATTTAGATTGATAGAAAGGGGGAAAAAGATGTAGAGAGGTGATTTTACGTCAAAAAATGACTGAAAATCACCCCTCTTAAATGAAAGAAGGAGAAAGAAAGCTTAGACAGAAATTGAAGTTTCTCTCATTAGAAAACTAGGGTCGGCTTCTTTTTCAGAAAAATCTTATTTTTATAATATAAAAAATTGTAAACAAAAATGATGAGAAAAGTCTTATTTTTATATTTGAAATGAGAGCGTGTGGAGTAAACAAGGCCTTAGCATTGGATGCGAAAATGATGAATTTATATTTCGATCAAACGTTCAAGGTGAGAAGGGACATGATCAAATTTTTATTTTATTTTGCTAATAGACGACATGATCAAAAAAAATTTTTGAAAAAGACGACATGATCAATTTTGATTAGAGGTTAAACTCAATATATGATATTGCTCACTACTAACAGGAATATTTGAGGGGGGAAGTGAAGCTTATGTGGGGAGTTCACTTGTATATTCATAAAAACAAATAATTTGAATTTAGATACACTCACAAATAATATAAAAAAATAAATAAAAGGAAAGATTACCATATCAATAATAAAAATAAGTTAACTTTTTTCTCTTACTTTTTATTATTTCTGCGTACGTTTAAATTTAAGTTATTGTACTTGTAACTATTGAAGTCTTGATCAACTATTAGAAGAAGAAAAAAATCTTGCTCTACTTTTTTACCCGAAATTTTAGGTAGTTTGTGTCGTTGGAATATACACTTTCGAAAACATTGAAAGGCTTGTGAACTTCTTTTTCCTCTATGATCATTAAAAAAACACTACTATTAACTAAATTTTATCTATCCTAACGGAAACAAAATGCTGTTTTTACATTCGAAGGGGTGTGAATAAAAGTGTATATCATAAGACAGTCATTACCGACAAAAAAACCCAATCCTAGGCCCGCAACTTGATTGGAAGAAAGGGAAGGAAAATACATGTGTAACTTTGGTCCCTTTGCTAACTTTAGATGTGAGAGAATGATAAATGAAACATTAATGATAGTTTGAAAGTGAAGAGAAGAGAGAACTTTGATTCTTTGAATGAACAATGGAAGAAATAAAAAAGTTTAAAAAAGAAGAGTTTTGGAGATTCATTTTTCTTAATAATCCAAAATTATTAGTCTAATTTGGAGGAATTCAAAAATCTTTATTGGAGGTGAGTTATTACAACGTCTTCAAATTCAATCTATTTTGTTATAATATATTTAAAATTAAAATATATCAATCTTAGCGTTAATTTATCATTTTCTAATAAAATACTTTTTTCAAAAAAATATGAAAGATTTTCTATTTTTCTTTATATTTCTCACTCCCAAATCCCTCTCATATGATTTTTTTTTATTCAATAAGAAAATTTTATATTGTCATCTAATTATATCTTATTGTGATGCTACTTTGATATGATCAAATCAAACATCTCCACTAACATTTTAAATTTTATACAATGAGATGAGATAACCATGTTAATTTATTTAACAATATTAATTAATTAGTGTGTAATAATTAATTTCTTTTTTATTATTTCTGTCTGGTCAACAGTTTTTTTTTTTTTTTTTGCAATTTAATTTGCAATATCTGTATATTGGTGAAAATAAAAATAAGATGTAAGATCAACAATCTCAAATGCTCTGTAATGCACGGGACTTATTAATATATGTGTGTGTTATACCCTAGGTTAGCCAAAAGAAAATTTAAGCATTTTTTTTTTTTGAAGGAAAAAGAAACTTCAAGCATGTTTCAACATAAAAGAAACAGGTATATATGTTCTATTAAAAAAAAAAGGGTATATTTGCTTTGGAGTTTTGTCTTCAATATATAACAGCGATCAACATATGGAACATTTTGTAGAAAGAAAGCGTATAAGCTTGAGAAACTATATAGTATTAATTTGCTTGATTAAGACTATGCACTTAATATCTTTGATAGACTTTATATAGTGGAGATAAGTTTCAACTACTGTTTGAAAAGGACCTTAAACAAATTTATAAAAAAAATGTTGTGGAATATTTGGTCACCAAGGTGAAGAAGCCAGAGGTTTCATTACAACCTGCAAGGTAGCAGGACTCCCTAGAAGGAGCATGCCTATGAACTTTGGATTCAGTGTCAGGACCACAAGATCAAATCATATAGGCCTATAAATTATTTCAAATATGCATGCTTGAAGCGAGGGAAACATTTTTTAAAAAAATTGCATTATAATAGAGACTAAGTCCTAAACATTAATCATCATAAAAAAAGAATAAAGACCAAGTCATATCACTTCGATTTGTTGCTCCAATATTATGGACTATGGTTCAACTAAAACGAAGGTGGTCACTTCATGAATTCTTCAATTATAGCATAAATATTGTTTTGGATAGGGTTAGGGTCCAAACCGTTCAGGAAACGCAGCTCAACTCACAAAAGATTCACAATCGTCTATAAAAGGAGCATCACATAGAATCCTCGTTTATACACCACTCCCTTTGTGGAGCCGCCACCATTCTCCACCGGATTTAAAGCAACTCCGGTTATCGTCTTTAGTTTCAATTTAGATCAAATATATTGAACCATTAATTAATATGGGAATAATGTTTTTGTTAATTTTCAATTCAATAATCTCAAGTCATATGTAGACAACTTAATTCTTCAAAGACAAAAACATTAAGACCTATCTATATAGGGTCCTGTGTTAAGACTATACAATAAAATATACACATTAAGCTAAGAGCTAGCATTGTTTAATTGGAGTGGCTCCAGAAATTATGGGGGGTTCAATCACTTTAGAAAGAAAGTCAAATTAGCAATTGATAATGTTGCCACTTATGATGATGATGTGTTAGAGATATAGTCGTGTTGAAAAGGATATCATATCAAACGATTCTTAAATAAATAAATTACTTTAAGTATGGTTGTTAATTTGTTATAAATTATTAGTTTTTCAAAGATGATTCTATTTCGATAGAATTGTATAATCAACAATTGACTAAAAAATTATTTTTTTTGAAGGAATTGACTAAAAAATTATTGTTAAGCATGCGCATGATCCCTTTGAGTTTGACATAAATACAAAAATATTTCACAAATTGGACAAGATTGAAAGTAAAAGCATCAAACACAAAATCAGATGCTCTTTTAATTCTAGAGCCACTAAGGTTATAATTTACTCTTTTTTTTTAAGGAAAGGTTATAATTTACATGGATATCTATATTGTGGTCCATTTCTTATATATGATCAACTCCAAGAGACCAAGTACTACAAATCGAGGACTATGTCCAGGTTTATATTTGGAAGAATGTGTTAATCGCTTTACAAAACTAGAGAAAAGACATAATGTCCCTGTCATTAACTTTAGCTATAATCATTAGTCACTAATAATCTTTTTCAAAGCCATAACTAGTCACTAATAATCTTTTTCAAAGCCATGATTAGTCACTAATAATCTTTTTCAAAGCCACTAGAGATTGCTTGTCAAGAAATGGGCTGGGGTAATAAAACCAGGCTCCATAGAAAAAAATGCGATCGCACTTTAAAGGAGTTAGACTAAAAATACTAATCAAGAGACTTTATGGGATGTAAGGATTGCGTTAAAATGTTGTATATTTTAACGAAAATGTTTGACGAACATCTCAATAGCTACACTTTGAAAGAGAAATAGATAAAAATAGTTATGTGATATATTAATAATATGATAGAAAAAGAGAGATAAAATGAAATGTTGAATGAATGTTGAGAAATATGAGATGTACAAATATCATAGTTGATCTTTAAAAACGTTTGGTGAACACTTCATTGAATGTTTACATCTAGAGAGAGAAAAAGATAAGAGATAATAATGTGATAAGTTGGTGATGTGATAATCAGAGATAGATCAAGATAAAATAAGGTTTTGAGTGGATATTGAATAATATGTATCGGGTTGTTGATCTTGGATAGTGACACCTTTTTTTCTCTTATATAGCATTATATCATATTTTACGGTATATTTACAAGGCGCCTAAAAAAATTCTTACTTTTATGAGTTAATTTGTAATTCAAATTGGATTAACCGATTCGAGTTGCTTAGGTTGTTTTACAAGTTAGTTACATTTTAGCTTGTCATGCAAGTTAAATCATTTGTGTATAAATACTTGATCACACTATGAATAAACATATCATTCATTTTTATCATTTCATTTCAGTTTTCTCTCTAAAGTATGAGTGTGTGGAGATCATTTTGATCTCAGTACAAAATGTTATGATACATCTCGAACATTCTGATCTTTCTCTCAATTATTTATGTGCATGTCCTATCAGTGGTATCCCGTAGCATATGGTTCATGATCGATGGGTTTTCAAAATATAGTTTCCGCAAAGAGATTGCAATTTATTATCAACTGAGCAACAAGGTTGGTGTTGATGGTTTAATTTATGCAAAGGAAATTAGCACTTGGTTATTGATACATGTGGTATCAATAATGTCTTTTGAAAAAGAGGTTTCTCAAGGCAAGAATTGGGAGAAGTGGGTAGTGACTAGTGAGGATACAAGAAATCTTTGGTTTGCAAAGATTGCAAGAAGAAAAAAAACCAAAGATGTATCCTACAAGAGGAAGAGAAGGCTTCCTAGGAGAAATCCATGAAAAGAGATAAAAAAAAAAACTAATTTAAAGATTAATGAGAGTGTAGATGAAGTTAATTAAAAGGAAAGAGATCAGAAGGCTTTGTTCTTGATCTATGATTGTATGGATAAGGTGAGTTCAATGATGATCTATAGTATCAAAAGTGAAAATAAAGTGTGGAAAGCTCAAAGAGGGGCTATTTTGAACAAGGCACATTGAGGCGCTGAAGAAAAAAGACGTGATTACGAGAGCAACATAGACATGGAGGGAACGAAATAAAAGTCGAGACATTGATAAAGAGACTGATTACGAAGAACAAGGTTCAAACAGTTATTCTTGTTCATATTTAATTTTCAAATTTATTTGATTTTAAGAAGAATTGTAATAGGTCACAATGTTAAACGAAGAATTCATGTTATGAAATTTTGTCATTTCACTTGAAAAGGTATTGGTTGTGATGTTTGTGTAAAGGATGTTAAATAATTCAAGAAAGAGGGGTTTTGTCACTACCAAGAGAGTAATGTCGATTTGGTGGTGATAATTGATGAAATTGGTGTTGTCGTACAAGTGATGGAATGAACAATGATCTCTATGTGCAGTCGTTTTTTGTAAGAAAATCTAAATTAGATGCCATTTGTTTCAAAATTAGATGTTTTGAGAAAATCTAAAATCAGGGGGTGTGTTAGTTTATAATTCAAATTTGGTTAACTAATTAGAGTTAGTTAGGTAATTTTAGAAGTTAGTTACAATTTAACTTGTGATGCAAGTTAACAAATTTGTATATAAATACTAGATTACACAATGAATAAACATGTCATTTAGTTTTTTCATTTCAGTTTCCTCTCTAAAGCGTTAATGTGTGAAGAACATTATGATTTTAGTACTAAATGTTTTGATACATCTAAAACATTATGATCTTTCTCTCAATTATGTAAGAGCATGTTTATCAATATAGAGAATGTTAACACGTTCTTAAGAATACATGCTATGGAAATACATAGTAATTCTGCCTCAAAAGTCGTGTATTCTTAAAGAACATGTTAGAATTATTAAGAGACATGGTTAAATCTCATTCGATAGAGTTAAAAAATTGTAAAATGATAATTAATGTCACTGCTATTAATTAAAATTTATCATTCTTTTGTTTTTTTGAGCAAATATATTAACATGTAAAAAAATCGCAGTTAAATAGGGTGTTTTTATTTGCACCTCTATTTTTGCTAATACACCCATATCATATAATTTGCATATTTCTTTCTCAAAATGTCTAGAAGATATATTTTAAAATTTTATTTTAAATGAAGAAGGGAAGTTTTAATAACGGTAGCACTAATGAATATTACATTTGTCCTATGTGAAATTTGAACTTCGTTCAACAAGATTATAAATTCAAATTTTTACTACTAAGAGTTGACACCACATGAGAGAAGATATAATTTAATTTATTTTAGGGGTTAATATGCTTTTGTTTCCTATAATTATTTTTAATTCCTTTATAATTTTTCTTCAACTTTTAATCTTCTAAAAGGGTTCTTTCCATACTTTTGGTCCCTACTTTTGATCTGATCATTTGTACCTTTCATATTTTTTAATGAACTTTTGCGGGAATATTTAAAATATTATAAGAATATCTAAAAAAAAGTATTTTCTTAACAAAACATGAATTTTTAAACGTCAAAATCATAAAAATTCATATTTAATTCATGTTTTGTTTAAAAATTCTAATTTATTTTTGTAGAGATTCTTATAATATTATAAATATGACTCCGAAAAAAATTCAAAAGTTTTAGTCTCTATAATATTCTAAACATGACTGTGAAAAATTTCTTATATTATTATAATTGGTTATCCTATTAAAATAAGGGTTAAATATATTTTTGGTCCCTATAAATATTTCAACTTTTTGTTTTAATCCCCTAAAAAATTTCTTTGACTTGTTGCCCCTCAAAAGTTTTCTATTATCACTTTTGGTCTCTGTTTTTAAGTTAACTCACGTGTATCATTCAAAAGTTTCACTTTTTTACGGTCATGTTTAGAATATTAAAAGAACCTATCCAAAAATAAATTTAAATATTTTAATAAAACATGAATTAAATATGAAATTTTATGTTTTGCGGCTCAAAAGTACATATGTAATTCCTGTTATGTTAAGCAATTATAATTTCTTAATTTTTTTGGGATAGATTCTTATAATATTTTATAATTCCTACAAAAATTCGTTCAAAAAATTGTAGGATACATATTAATTATACTTAAATGTAAGGAACAAAAGTGTGGAATGAAATTTTATATAGAAATAAAAAGTGTGGAAGGACTAAAAGCAGAAGAAAAAAAGTTAGTGGAATTCAAACGAAAAATATTAAAATATATATAGAGATAAAAAAACAAATTTAATCTAAAATTTTATTAGAATATTCAACCATGAAAACATTGCCTCACCTTCCATTTTAACAACATTTAATTACTGACATGAAGCTTCAACTTTAATCCAATCAAAGTCAAACAATATTGACTAGCTTAAATAGTTGATTTAAATACTTATGTAGTATTCCTTTATCAGAATAATAACATTTTGAAAAATGCACACAATAATCGCTTTCGGCACTAAAATTACTATTATCTTGTCAAGGAAGAAAAGAAATCAGTAGTAGTATAATTTACTTATATGCTGTGTATGTTCCTTGTAAGTTACGGTGATTAACACTTTCAACTATCCCACTAGTGCAAGCAAATCCAATAATGAAATTGATGATCTGGAAATCCCATCACAATTAATGTATAAAAGTCAAGACAGACAGACACAGTAATAGAATAATGTAATTGGATGGCTTGATTTTGGGATCACATATGAGTCATAAGATTCCTCTTTATGGAACCTGAACAGAATGACTCTTGCAAACTTGTCATTTTGTTGCAAGTAGCTAGGGACGAGGAGAATAGAGCTGTTATTATTAACTGTTTGTTCTTTATACAAATTATTAAAGTCCTCTATGCTCAGGCTATATTTATATATGATTTAGTGCAGAACAAACCAGAACTATTTTAGTTTATTTTTATATGTGTACAATAAATAATGCAACTTGTACAACAATGAACAATGTTTGCCATTGAAAAGAACTCACCTGATTGAGCTTGCTATTCCCATATTATTACTTTATACGTATGTATAAAATAGTATTAGGGAAATGTTAAAAAGTGCCCTTAGAACATTGGTTAAGAGAACAATAATAAAAATATTGTGTTGGGAAGTGATAAAAAGTGATGAATTCAACATTTTAAAAGTTTGAAAATTGTAGTTTCTAATGTAAAACTACTATTTTTTGTTTCCTTGACCATTGCTCTGAGAGCACTTGTTAGCAAGACTCACAGTATTATTATTGTCCAAAATATAGGATTTATATGACTAAATAACGGAAATATAGAGAAGTTGTTGTGAAAGTGACTCAAAATTGGAGAAATTGAAGCTTTGGAATCTGTCCCATCGTAGTACGATGAAATTACATCGTAGTACGATGGTATTGGAGTTTTTTGGACTTTTGGTTCTGGAAAAATCGTAGTACGATGGAATTACATCGTAGTACGATGGTACGCTGATGCAGAAAAACAAAATCCTATTTTTGGGCCAGATTTGTTACAATTTTATGAGGGTTACTTTTATTATAAATATAGGCTTTGTATCAGAGCAAACCTTGAGATAGAGGGGGCTGAAACAAGGGTTTAGAAAGGCAAC
>Ga0099826_10004125_pt1 | contig 10100 bp, 7 predicted proteins | sample Mtrugardesep15_FD_76830 | JGI IMG/M metagenome (GOLD analysis project Ga0099826, IMG submission 76830) | Root nodule microbial communities of legume samples collected from California, USA - M. trunc garden sep15 | ecosystem: Host-associated > Plants > Roots > Nodule | place: USA: California...
AAAAAAAAAAAAAAAAAAAAAAAAAAAAAAAAACACAACATCAGCATCCAAAGTGATTAGGAAATTAAATGAACCCTAACAAGTTTGTTAAAAACATAATAACTAAAGGAAATAATCATTAAGATAGGTATTGACCGGAAATTTCTGAACTTCTGTGTATTTTCTTCTTTCCAAGAGTCAGATGTACAAACTTTCGAAGACACAGCACAACCACTGCAAATAGAGGTACCAATGCGAAGACAATGAGAATCATTACAAAAGAAAAAATAAAACAAAATGAGAAAAGATATAACCACAACGACTAACCTGAATTGTACATAATTAACATCATTCTCATGACCAGATAATAAATCCATCTCATGAATTGGTGGTAACTCTGAGTTGTCAGTGTTGGGCTTACAAGCACTCCATACCTGTTAAATAGCAGTATTTTTCTCGAATCTTAATAGATGTGATATTTGAACAAGAAAAGACCGATTATATTATTGGAAGAATAGGAAATATCTGAAGAGTGCATCAGTAAGCATACCCTGGCAAAAGTATCAGAGCTACCAGTAACAAAAACAGTTCCATTTGCATTAAAAGCACAACAAAGTATTTGAAGGCCTCGTTGAGCATTACTTGAGGATGGTAGATTAGCTGGTGGAGCATTTCCCTTCCCTACAAAAAATTATAATTCCTCAAGCAATCCTATGATGAATCAGATTAACCTAATATCACGAAAACATGGCAGTGAACAGGTCAAACTATTGATCTAGAAGGCTTAAGCAACTTGCATGTCCACACTTGAATAAATTTTGGTTTGAACCAAACATGGTAACTCCATTCATAGTTCTAAAACGTAAAATTTATTTAAACTAATATGTTTCAAAGTAAAATGATCTTTTATACTGTAGTTAGATTTTATTAGAATCTAATCTACTTAATTTAATCCAACTAAAAACAGAAAATATTGTAAACTAAATCAAATTTAGTATGGTAATCATGCCAAACTCAAATTTAGTATGCATTTAAAGACAGAGGAAAGCTCTGTATGGACTAGCCCACCAAAATTGGCACCGAAGGGAATCAAACCTGAGACCTTGAGAGGAGCACACTACAAGGTCCCAAGCCAACACCATAAGGCCAACCAAAGTGGGTTTTGATCTATTGACGAAGATAGAATCAATAATCTGACCATTAATAGCATCTGAAGGTCGCGGTACGTATATGCATGGATTTTGTGAAGTTCTTGCATCCCATATTCTACATGTTCCGTCATCCGATGCCCTATATGTCACATAAGTCATAAAAGTCAAGCAACATAATAAGAACTGATTTATTGCAGACTATGAGGACTAGAATGGAAATTACACAACACACATGTACCCAGGGGATCGAATTTAAAACCAGTGTAACATTTTATAAGACGATTTTATGCAGACTGTTAGATTGCAAGTTTCTATAATACATACAGATCGTGATAATTCAATCATAACATCTTAGAATTCGGGTTGTGACTAATTCAATCCTACCAGTCACAGCAGAAAAAATAAGGAAACAGAAAAAGCAATCGCAGAAATTTAGGGTTCGCATAGAAGGAAGTAAGAGAAGAAGGGAGTGTTTTGCATGTGAAATGTCAAGATTACCCCTTTAAAGTCTCAATTTTTAACGGCATATTATGGTAATCTGTCGAATTCACTGCCGCCCACTCCGCTGCACACATTTCACAAACTCTGCTGCCTCTGCACCTGTCGGCACCGTCGTGGTCAGCAGCCGATTCGCTCCAGCATGATAGGCGGTACAGGTATTGAAGTTGCTACCCATGTGGGTACAGGTATTTTTCCAAAATGCGGGTATGTAAATGGGTAATTTGATCCACTGTTGACCCCACTTAGTGGGACAAAGTTTGGTTGTTGATGTTGCGGGTATGCAAATGGGTACTATAGTATCCTACTCAGACTCTACCCATTGCCATCCCTACATAATGACAGAAGATCCACAGCCGGATACTGCACTTTTCTTAGAGGAAACTTGGTAACTTGTTGGAGCAAAACACATAATGTTTTTGCAAGATCAAGTGCAGAACTCAGGAATATTGTCTTAAGAATTTGCAAACTCCTGACGCGGATAATAATTTTGGTTGACCTAAAGATTGAGTAGGGTAAACCTGTGAGGCTATACCGCAACAATAAACATTGCACATAATCCAATGGAACATGATAGGATTAAGCATGTTGAGGTAGGCAAACACTATATCAAGAAAAAGTTAGAGGATGATGGGATAATCTGTACACCATGTGTATCCACAGGAAATCAGCTAGCTGATGTTCTAACAGAAAGATTAAGTGGCTCTACATTTCAATCTATCATTAGCAAGTTGGGAATGGATAACATCCGCTCATCAACTTGAGGAGGAGTCTCAGAATCAGCCATGCATTTTATTTCCTTCTGTAGATGGGATTACAATCACATAAATAGGAGATTGGACTATCTGTATATTTTGTATTTGTGAATAGGAATCACTGACCCTTAATTATAGGTGCAATAATTAGCATTAGTTTGTATTTCCTTTTTCAGATTACCTTGTATTCTATTTCAGAACACCTGCTCTTCAATCAAACATATCAAAAAATAACCTGATAATAACAAGTAAATAACTGGAGGGTTAAGTTCACGGCCAACGAGGGTGCAAGTATTTGCTTTTGCAGCTACACATTTTCCATCATGCATATCAACAGTCAGGATGGATTCAGTTTATTGGAGCTGTGTTAAGGGGTCGATCTCTCCATTAGGTTTATTTCGATTACAACTACTTACGTTTTTTAATTTAATTGTAGGACAAAAAAAGGATTGCAGTGAATAGTTAATTTGTAAATCAAAATCTTTATAAAATCTGTATCCAAATTCAAATAAAATATGGTATATAGTAGGAATCTCGCACAACATTATTGTACTCGTCTTTTTATTATCATTGCCACTATGTTACCCGCGAATCTCACACAACATTAGTGTACTCTTCTTTTTATTACAACAAATCTAACGACTTTTACTCTATTTAATAATGTCATTCCTAAAATACTCTTCAACTGATATAAGTTCTATTTTTTAATGACTCACTCTTTTATTTACATGCAACGACTTCCTATGAATGGTACTTTTGAGAATGCACTTAAATTAATTACACTTGCCTAAATTTCTTAATAAGTTCGAAATCAGTTGTTTTTTCTCATAATCAAGACCGGATAGAGTAAGTCGATACTCTTATAATTATGGAATATGTTTGTCACACGACTGGTAAGGGGGAAAAAACACCTAGACTCTGTAACTGTAAGCCACTGGATTAGTGCAAAGTGATCCAACAGCAAGCAAAAGAGCATTTAAATTCATCAAATGAGCATTTGTTACATTATTGATGCTTAGTTTTACATGTACACACAATAAAAACAGGTTTGCAAGTAAAAATTTAAACTATGGTGCGACACCTGACACTTGCAAAATATTTAGGATTCAATTATCCATGTACAAGATAGATTAACGATGAGACACTCAAACTACAAGAATCATCATATATATAAAGGCAATAATGAGGACCAGTAACTTTTAAAATGAACTTACGATAGCAGATGGTATACAGCAGTGGGCCTGGGACTAAACGCGATGGTATTCACGGCTGCATCATGCCCACGCAAAACTGATACTGACATCCCATCAGGTAAGCGCCACTGTTGTGAAGCAAATATCAATTTAGTCCCCGAAGGTTTACATGATTGAATTGAACATACAGATTAAAAAACACTACTTACAACTCGAATAACAAAATCATTTGAAGCAGATGCAACCAAAACATTGTTTGAGCTTACTGCCAAGTCAGTAATGTCCCCCTTTGTTTTATGTAATGATGACAAGAGAAGATCAGATGATATTGAAAGAAACACAAACATATCAAAATTAGTTCCATAATTCATAATCATGACTCACTCGATGCCCACGACAACTAGCCAAACAAAATGCAGTTTCCATAGACCAAATCTTGACAAGACGATCATCTGAACCACTGATAACATACCGCCCTGATCCATCAAATATGGCTGCGAGATAGCACCATTTTTCAAATATCACCAATCGTAAATTAGCTATTGAAGTAATTGGTTATGTGTTTTAGAGGAATCGGTATTTAACTTCAGAACAAAACTACACGAAGCAACTTATATTGATGTCATATGGCTTTTACATCTAATCAATGGCTTTAATGAGAACAACTGAAGATGAACTCATATAAGTGTATGCCCATTAAGCCACCATGTTAATAGCAAATTTAGCACATGAGAAAATCATACCACAATATACAGCCACACGGTGACCCCTTAGCTTTTTAATATTTTGCATCTTTTGCACCATGGTAGACGGTTTGGCAATAGCATAACATGCACTGCGAACAGATGGAGCACGATGGTGCTTTGTGAAACCACCTCCAATTTCCCTTAAACCTAGCCCCTGAACCTGATTAGCCTTCAAGTGTGGCCAACGCATGTAAAGTGGAGGGAGCTTCACCTGCTTAGCAGTCGTTTTTCCATCAACTGTAAAAACACAAGGATTAAGATTAACAGATATCAATGTCACATTATTCCACAAATATGTTTTTAGTTAATGACAGAGTATACAAAATATAATCACTGTAAAAAGTGTATTCCGCAGAAGCAAAGTTCATTTTGGGGTGTTCATCGTATATATTCAATTGTCAATTATTACAAAAGCAGAAACTGAAACAAGGATTGATATAACCATTTTAGAACTAGTAGTATACAGCTAGCCCCAACATATTAATACATCCCTTTCCAAATTTATAGAGAGCGAGAAAAGAAAATCTTTTATAGATATGAAATGTAAATAAATCACAAACTCACAGCATTTGTATGCTAACCTAAGATTGCAAGACATTATTAAGATGTTGTTTTCAGTGTATCTAAGTTAAAAATTATAGATCTTAGCTTGAACGATCAACTATAGAAAGAAGATTACTGTAGCATATCACATACCATCAAGAAGCGAAAATGAACCATCTCCGAGTAAAGTGGGAACATCCGCTGCATTAGGACTATTTACTTTTCCATTCAAAGGATGGGCTGTACTCAGCATTAATTGCTTCAGAAGCTTTACCAGGTGATCCTTAGCTACATGAGGATACCTTAAGTTACAAAAAATGACCAATATTAGTCCCCATGCATGTAATATGAATAAGCAGCCATCTCTAGCTCGAGAGAAAAGTTTTTGAAACCAAATAACATATATTTGGATTAAAATGTGAAGCATCCCCCATTTCAATGTAATATAATCACCAAATGAAGATACCTTTACCAGTAGGCGGTAGCAATCATACTCATCCTTTATAAGTTTTATTGAATTTGGGTTAGGCCTAACTCAACCCTAAGAAACCGGATTATACGGTGAATATTGCCCCTGCTTATAAATTTATGTTCATACCTTATCTCATACAACGTGGGACTCTTAGCACACACCTCTCACACCCAGAACTAGACATCTGGAGCGTGGACTGAGTGGTCCAATAATGATGACCAGATAACAGGTGGCCCAACGGATATTGGATAGGCTTTAATACCGTCTTAGAAATTGGATTGGGTCTAACTTAACCCTTACAAAACCGGTTGGTAAGGTTAGAACTGCCTCCACTTATAAACATATGTTCAGGTCATATTTCATTCAATGTGGTACTCTTGACACAGTCCTCTCGCCCAGGATTGAACATCTGGAGCGTGACCCGAGAACAGTGACCTGATAGCAGGTGGTCCAACTGATCATAAATAGGCTCCGATACCATCTTAGAATTTGGGTTGGTCCTAACTCAACCTTTACAAAACCAGCATGTAAGATGAGAATTGCCCACCCTTATAAACACATTGGATGAGATATGGGAACAAGTGTTTATAAGTGAGGCCAGTCCTCACCTTGCAAGCCGGTTTTGTAAGGGTTAGGTTAGGCCCAACCCAATTTCTAAGCATTTTTTCCCTTTTCTTAAATGAAAAAGGTAAAAACATTTCCAATACTAAACTCCGAGTAAATAAATAAAAACGGCCACTAAATGTTTAATAAATAACAAGAAACTTTCAAGCGTAATGGCATTGACTAAAGCTACCCTCTTTCAAATATTAGTTTAGTCACTTGTAGACACTTAAACGTCGAGTCTGTTGATAGTCCATCTGATTAAGAGTAGAAGAACCACTCATATATGATTAAACCACAAAGAACAACCAATACTTGTACCTATATGTTGACATTCAACAACCTGACCAGTAAAACTTAAACAAAGCATATGTTGAGAGATAGCGAGTGATGAAATTGCTAAAATAGTGGATGTTGGAGCTCTACTAAACAGCCTACATAATGAACCAAATGCAAAGGAAAAAGAAGTTTTCAGGCTGATTCAGTATGTATTTCTGCTTGCATTTAACAAGAATAGTTCACAAACATGCTAAACAGCCCCTATTTTCAAGACTATAATGAACATACGAAATTGAACACCAAATTGCTTACAGCATTGTGCCCTTAGCAACAACAACAAAAAAAAATAAAATTGAATGGCTGCACCTAAAACGCTAACCTTATTTACAATAATAAAATGGCAACAAAAATACCTGTCCATTAAATTGTTGTAATGTAAAGGTAAAGAGATGCCGTCATCACCGCCAGCATCATCTTCACTGGGCTCGCCACTTCTTGAAAACCAAGCATGATATCTTCTAGGTAGAAGCCGATGCTCTAAAAGTTCACTCCTGAGCTGAACAAAAGACCTCTGGCATGGCCCGGTAGACAAAAAATGCATAATTAAAAAGTAAACTTCCTTGAGGTCTATATCCAAATCAGTCTTGACAGCCACCATATCCTTGAGGGACCGGGCCATCTCATCCTCCTGATTCGGAACACTCAAAGGCACACCGTTCATCGAAGATGCAACACCAGTGCAAGGCTTGCACTTCTTCGAATCCATGTTCGAAAAACACCCTACAACAAACCAACAAACTAAAACTACAGCACACACACAAAAAAAAATTAAAAAAAAATATTACTGCACCACAAATTCAAAAGGACAAGCACAGCCCCCAATACAACTCCTTTCCAAGTATATCTAAATCATATTCTTCATCACACAATTTGCAAAACTACTTATAGATTTCGCAATTAAGATCCATACTCAGTTCTAATTGCATCAAGATCAAAACATGTTCCCTTCTTTTTGTTCTTTTAGAAAACAAAATCTCATTATCCAGCCCAAGGACCGAGTAATCCGAGGGACAGATCCCACCGTCCACTTACAGGGACTCAATTGAAGCCAAAGCAAAGCTCTGTGTGGACGGCCCCAACACAGGAGTCGTTGGCACCTGATGGATTCGAAACTGAGACCTCTCGCTTCTAGTTCTAGGTCTTAAGCCTTCACCATCAGAACTTATAAAAAAAAAACAATAAATTAAATTAAAACAGAACTTATGTCACTTCCAACCGAAATTAAAACATAAAGTAAAAACCAAGATCTCTCTATAACAGAAATCAAGCTAACAACTTTCCAACAGAATTAAACAAAGTAAATGAAGATAACAACAGAAAACACAGAAGGGGCAAAAGGGTCATTAGGAAAATACCTGAGAAAAGAATTGAGTTGAAGATAGTGAAGCAGCAACTACAATGATTGGTCTAACAGCAAAGAAACTAATTTCCATTCGAAATGAAACATTAATAAGGAACAATGCAATGAATCAAAAAAAACCAAAATTGGTAATTAGGGTTTGAAATGGAATCCAATTAAAAATTTAATTTTCAAAGAAAATATCTTAACTGGGTCAAAATTAAGTGCGTTCTTATCACTAATGAAAAGAGTAATTGAATTGGGTTTCTAGATTATATAGAAAAAATAAAATAAAAAAATTCCTTTTTTGGAAAAGGGGTTTTGATTCTGAACAACGGTGGAATGTTACGGTGTTTGGTTGGTTTTCACGACGGTGCTATGGATGAAATTTGGAATGGATTTAATTTTTTGGTTTATATATTAATTTATTTAATTTTATTTTTTTTTAATAGACGAAATAACAAAATTATTATAAACTTATACGGAGGTACCGGGGTTCGAATCCCGATCATAGCATCCGCCCTAACAATTTCGGCATTTTGTCAGTTGAGTTAGGACTTCTGAATATATATAAATTTATTTATTGCAATTAAATCTGAAATTTTTGCAACTATATGGTAAAAATAAAAAATCGATTATTTAGCATATGAAGCAAAATTTATATGGAAATGACAAATGTGCCACTAAAATGGTTTGTAATTTTTTTAACAAGCAAAAATGGGTTTTATAACCATAAACAAACAGTCTCTATAACATAAGGCGTGCAAAAAAGACTAAAATGAATCTCATTTAAATAAATGAGACTTGACCAAAAAAAAGAGACTCGTGGATTTCATTCAATAAATAAGTAAGTAAACAGTCTCGTTGCTTTTTTTGAGTTTTTGCCCTCTTTTGTAACAAAAAAAAAAAAAAACAATCGTGGAAAGTATGGTGTTTCTAAGACTCCTCTTATCATTTTATATGTTCTCTCATACTTCATTTCATTTTCTTTTGACATTTGTGGTTGAAGTTGAAATAAATGTCACTAGAAGGGAGTTGAAAAGTGACCATTTAAAAATTTCTCTTTCACTATGAAAATTAAACTCTCAAGACTTTATTTGGAGTAAGATGATTAGTAAAACAATAAACGAATATGCAATACTAAAATAAACAAGTGAAGGATAGACATTTTTTTAAAGCAATAGGAAGAATAAAGTGTTTGAGGAGATTGACAACTCATTTTGTTCCGATTAGAAATCATTAGGGTTACAAATGAATTCCCACTAATAAAACTGACCCAAATAAAACTACTAAAACTATTACTTTGCGTGAAAAGTACATAATTCTAATTTTATTGGATAAGTTTTTTCGACACTATTATTTTAGTCACACCAAAAAATTAATATGAGACCCGTCCATAAACATGCGTCATAAAAAACGGATCAAGAAACTCATAAGAAAAACATATGATGGAGTAAGAAAAAAAGCGAAAATTCAAAAGGAACATCATTTTACAAAGTTAATTAAAATAAAACTTATAGTTACCATTTTGTAAAAAAAAAAAAGAAAGAAAGAAAGTGAATATACATTCTTTTTCTTAAAAGTTAAGTAAAGAAGGTCATATGAACACCTTAATTTTTATGTTTACACATGGAAGTCATGATAATATTTTTGAACTTAATGGCTAAGAAATTTGCAGGTATAAATAAGGGTTCTCCCACTCTTATTCTCCATTCATTTTCACTAGTTTGTTCTCTCTATAGGCTATAAAGAATCATAGTTTCTCTCTCTAAACATATTCACATAAAATTACTAAAATCCAAAAATTGTTGAATGATGAATGTGAAAGGTTACTGAATGATGCTTTTGAAAGAAAAAATATATAGATGATAAATTGTTAGCCTAGGGTTTGAGTGATCATCTTTGAATTTGTGCAGTTGAATTCACTTGTCAATGCAATTTGTATATGATTTTCACAATTCAAAGATGAACACGTAAATCCTTGGTCAACCATATGTCATATTTTTTATTTTATTTTTCTTTCAGTAGCATCATTCAACAACTTCTCATAGATTAAGTTTCAATAACAATATTTGTATCGCTTTCTCATCACTTAGTCTATTCAATCATCTTCAAGTGAATCGTATCATATTTCATATCATCTAAGGTAGGAATTGAACTTATATATTTTATAATTAATAGAGTCCAAGTAAGATTTGACAGTGTATATCGAGTAGTCTTGTAAAAATTTGTTTATTTTTTTAGTAAATTACACTCACATCTCCTCAAAGATGCTTAAATTACACTCCCCTCCCCTCCCTTGAGAATTAAAATTTATACTCCTCTCCTCTATAAGATGCTTGAATTACATCCATCTCCTTTAATAAATAAATATGCACTACAATTTAATCTATTTTAACATAAATAAATATTTTTATGATATATACTAATTTTGAACCACCATTTAAAAAAATAAATTCATTTCTTTATAATTTAAATGTCA
>Ga0099826_10004126_pt1 | contig 10099 bp, 3 predicted proteins | sample Mtrugardesep15_FD_76830 | JGI IMG/M metagenome (GOLD analysis project Ga0099826, IMG submission 76830) | Root nodule microbial communities of legume samples collected from California, USA - M. trunc garden sep15 | ecosystem: Host-associated > Plants > Roots > Nodule | place: USA: California...
GTTTTGTAGTTTTTTTCTTAGAGGGCCAAAATCGCAACTTTGGAAAAGTTAAGGGGCTACAACTGCTAGTAAGCCTATTTTTTTTTTATCTAAAGAGGCGATCTAGTACCGTCTTCTAGAGTTAAAATATGGTTCTTTGACAAATTGGGTGACTAAGGCATGAAGATTGTGAGATATAAAGATTTGTTTCGATTTGATGGTAGGATTTATTTAAGGCTTAATTACTGATGTGGTCCCTTAAGTTATTTATTGGTTACATTTTAGTCATATAAGTTATTAACGTTACAATTTAGTTTCTTTAAGTCATCTTCCGTCAACCAATGTCTATGGTGGATACATAGTGCAAGTTGTCACGTCACCGTCCACATGTGCCTATTTAACGTTTTGGTAAAAGACTGACATTGAGGGTGCAGATTTATTTGGCTAACAAATACTAACTTAAGGGACCAAATTGTAACGTTAATAACTTATGTGACCAAAATGTAACCAACAAATAACTTAAAGGACCAAATCATTAATTAAGCCTTTATTTAAAATCAAGGATACTGCATGGTTTCACAGTGGGCTATCATTACAGGTAGGTTCCGGTAATTCATTTGATTTGTCATGATGTACGAGTTGGTGATAATTCTTAATCAGAGTTGTTTCCGCGGTTGTTCAACATCTCTTTAAACCAAAATGACAGCATTGTGAGTATGAGAGTTTTGACCGCGAACATTTGACGTAGAAGACTTTTTGCTTGGGAGGAGGAATTAGTTGCTGATTTAGCAGAATTTTTGCAGCAATTTGCACCATCATTTGGAGCAGAGACAACTGGGTTCGGAAGGCTGAATCAGAAGGAACTTATTTAGCTGCGGATACAACCTGTTGTTAAATTAGAACCTTGAAATTGGCTCTGATAAAAATTTGCCGCAATCCATGCAAAATACTTATGGACTGCTCTGCAGCATCAAAAACTGTTGTGTTTGCTTGGAAATATTGACGAATAGAATACCAACGTTGGAGGAACGTTGTCATCGAGGTATAATTGAATTTGGTCAAATTGGCTTCACCGAAATAGTCTCATTTTTTACCGAAAGGAGGCAGCATGTATGTGTTAACAATTAATATAGATAATCAGAGAGAATAACAAAGAGACTAACAAAAGAGCTAGGGTTTCATAAAATGTTAATAACTTATATTACAAAAAATTATAAGAGAATATATAATAAAACATAATGAACTCTAACATATTAATATAAAGACTCAATTGCTTAAGTTCAATATTTGATTATCTAACAGTATGAAGGTGGTCGAACATGTAAAATTAAGTTCTTGATTCTTGGAAATGGTTTGTTTCGAAGGAGGATAGCAATAAGGCGTATAGATTTTCCAATTGGTTCTCTATTCCCTTTTGTTGTATTATTGATTCGCTAAAAGTAAGCACTTGAACTTCTTGTTTTGTATATGGGTTAGAGTATACCTTTGTACTATTTACTTATATATTATCTTGCTTATAAAAAATAAAAAAATTAGTTGTCTCATAAAGGTAACTCAGTTGATAGTTATCAGGGATAATTTGTGCAGGGGTCGGGGTTCAAACTCCGAATTCTCCATTTCTCCACACATAATGTGTGTGAATATAGCCACTAGGCTACTTGACCAAAAAATAATAAAAATTAGCTACTAATTTAGAAATAATTTCAAACGGTTAACATTAGCTAGAAGTTGAACTGGAAAAGAACAAGGGATTTGGGAGGATGATGAACTGAGAAAGTGGAAGCTCGCAAAAACACAACAGTATAACTAAAAATGGAATTAGCTGCTTGAAGAGGTGCTGAAAGAAGGAGCACATGAAAGAAAATGAGCAAAAATATAATGAAATTAAAACCATAGAAAACTTTGTAAGAGTAAACAAGAAAATAATGTGTTGAATTAACTCACTAGCTGATTTCATTTCACAAAGTGAATGCAAGACATAATTAAGGATCAAAGATTTCAGTAACCCAACAACAGGATCCCATGATTATCATCACATCACTGGTCCAAGATATGACTAATCTGACTTTAACATATGGTGCCATGGAAGCCTTTGAGGGTTACTGAAGGCCTTCTCCTATAAGCCATGCTATGATTTTAATGAACACAGAATTCTGAATGCATATTTATACACAAAGATTAAATAATTAAAGATTGTTTAATTTGATTCTCACATATGTCTCCCATTCCCACCATTATTAAAAAATTTGACAGCAAAACAAATTGCATGATTCGCATTCTTTCTGTGGTATGATTCACCAAATTTTAGATAAGTTTACTTTATGAATCATTAGGATTTATAATTTATTCCTTCCGAATTAATTGCCTGTTTCGTTGCCTAGAGCTAGTGCTATTTATTTTGACAAAAATAAATTAACATGGAACGAGTGCAATTAGGGTGGTATTCTTCCATAGTCACAAACAAAATATAGTGTTTGAACACAAACATAAAAGTGTCATTTTCTGAAATATTAAATCATTATTATTAATTTCTCTTTCATTATTAAAAAAAAATCTTGTAATGTGGATGCGCCCAAACACTATACATTTGTGTTTGTGTTTGTGACTATAAAAGAATTTCTCTCAACTAGGTAACATAGCTTTTACAATAATTTTGACAAGACGTGCAAAAGTTGATTGCCATCAATTATGTATGTGTGCTTAAATTTAATTGCCAAACCCTTGTGTCTTGTCAATTAAATTTAGCGGTGAAAGTCGTCATATACAAACTACTCTATCTATTTCTTTTTAAGTAGTCTTTTGACTACAGATGTAACGTTTCTATTTAATTGTCGTTTTAATATTTGAAGGGTATAATTTGTCAATTATACCATTTCTCAATTACTTTTATCTTTTTTAATAAAGCTAATAAATGTTATATATTTGGGGAATAAAGTTTTTTTTAACAACTTTTTTTTAAAGTTTTTTTTGTTATCTTCAAATTTAAACAAAATTTTGTTATCTATAATATTTGTTTCATGAAGAGTTGAAATTCTATAAATAAGATGAGTAACATTGTTAAAAATTTAAAATACAAAGTAAAAGATTAAATTTGATAGTAAAAATAAAAAAACTCTATTAATGTTCAAAAAGAATAAGAGTGGAAGACACGTTGGAACAAAAAGAAGGAGAAGAGGGAGAAATAGTTGATTATTATTTGCATGAGAGAGTGATAGAGTGTATGCAAACAAAAAAAGAAATTTATTGAAAAACGAGTAACTAAAGTTTTTTGTTAAGAAAGAAAAATACCATATTAAATTTATTAAAAAGAGAAAGTATGTTCAAAAATCCGCTTCTTTAATTTAGAGTTATTATTATTTTAAAATGACACTTATTAAGAAACGGAAGAAACATGTTTTTGTGAAATAGAAAATTACATATTAAACATGCAAAATATATCAAACGTCTATGTAGTTTTTTTCTTCTATATGAGTGGTACTTACAAGTTTAAATGAAAAATATCATAGTCTACACTTAATTACTATCTTTTATATGATTAAAAATTTAGATGAGTTGGATCTAAAAATAAGAACATACCTAGTTCTTAAAAGATACAAAGACAGATATACTCATAGACAAGCCACCAACAAATTTCTAACATTGGTATATTAGGAGTTCTCACACATTTACAAAATATGAACCAGCTTCTCACCGACTACACCATCTCACGTTGGCTATATACTGCACCACCACTATATCATACACATTGCAGGCATTCTGTATATAAGAATTCTAATTTATGTACGTAATTTTGTCCATTGATTTTTTCTTTTGAGCAAAAAAGATTATAACATCTCATTATTTATTTTTGTACAAACCCAACACCAGAGTTTCTTAGAAACAAGAGTAGATTTATATCCTTAAAAAAAAAAAAAGTAGAATTATAATAGGCCGGATACATTAGCACCAAATTCGATGATATCATGTTTAGAATCTAACTCAAAATCAACTAGCTACATATAAACATATATTGGAGATGCGATTTTTTGTTTTTGTACCAAAAATGCAATTGGTGGTTGACATTCATATAGCCAGCGTCAGTATATCATAAAGTGCATTATATATCAAACGTCGCATTATTTATGAGAAGAATATCTATATTCTATATTCTATGAAGAATATCTTTCATTTTCCGTTATTGTATCAGTCTTGCCGGAAATATCTTCCACCGTTTAACGCATAAATCTTCACGGTACTTTTTTCATCCTCCATTATTCATAATGATATACTCCATCATTTGTCGTTAATGGTGAGCACGTGTAAGAATTGACTAATTTCATTTCATGCAAAGATACCAAATGTTGTGTTACACCTTGACAAAGTGGTCTAAAGAAGACAAAAAAAAGTGTCACCTTGACAATAAAAAGAATGTCACCAAGTATATTTGACAAAAGAAAAAAAAAATAGTCATTTGACATTCTAATTCCTAATACAGTAGGGATCCATACAATTAACCAAAGGTCGTCTTATAGAGGGAACGCCCATCACTTCTTCTGATATTAGTTAATTTAGAAGAGTTTTCAAAACTGAGTGAGATTAATAGTGTTGGCTCTAGACATGCAGAATAAGTCATCTTTCTAATTAAATTTCAAATGCAATCTTTTATATACGATGCTCGCATAAATCTAGGAACCTTTAAAAAAAAAAATTCTTCTTCAAGACTTTGGTTGACAAGATGAAACTTTTAGCTTACAACAAATGATTTTTCAGAACTTTGTTTTTTTCATAAACGAAGTGGCAAACATGACGATAAATTCACACGCATCGTTATGGGAATTCGAGTTAAAACTTGAATGAAAATATCAAACATAATAATATTGGCGTTTTTCAGTTTTTTTATCAAAGCACTAAAATATAAAAGATTAGAGATGTCTGAACCAATAGAGTGATATAGTGGAGAACTTATGAAAAGAAAATCCATATCTATCCCTAAAAAGAAAATGTCCTAAGGACGGAGGTGACTTAGTCCACCATTGTACAGAAAAGCTAGGCAAATTATGACCATTTTTTGTCATAACAATTGCTACAAGACTACCCTCTCTACGAAAGTTTGTACAAAATGATTGATATAATTTCTAGCTATTCTTTTGCAATTGAACCAACTATTCCGTAGCTGCGAAGGCAACTTTGGAGGTACCCTTTTGGGCACGGGTCCTCATTCCGGCAGAGTTAAAGCTAGCGGGCTTCACTTTGTTCACATGCTTCTTTTTCTTTTTCTCTGCCTTAGTGCTCTCATATAAGCTTGGATATTGTTGCTCAAAGTCTGATACGATCGGCATTTTTCAGTTAGTTAAGCATTAGAAACAAAAATAGAGTTGTTTAATAACCTATCTTCACACACTAATTTATATATAGTATTAGTTTACAATTTTTTATAAGTTATTTCAAATGGGATTCCAACGCTAATTACTTGTATTGTATAGGGTTGGGCACTGCTTTTGCTCTTAATTAAATCTGAGTTAAAAATATTCCAATTTTTCGTTTAGTTATTTAAAAAATTAGAATCATGGAATTAACTGCTTGAAGAGAAGCCCGAAGAAGCAGCAAATGAAAGAAAAGGAACAAAAAGTAAATAAATTTAAAACCATATAAATAAATTTTTCCCTGTGAACAACAAGAAAATCTTGTGTTTAATTAACTCAGTGGCTGATTTCATTTCATCAAGATGAATGCAAGACACAATAAAGGATCAAAGCTTTCAGTAACCCACCAACAGGATCCCATGATTTTCACATTACTGGTCCAAGATATGATTAATCTGACCGAAAATAGGGTTCCATGGAAGCCTTTGAGGGTTACTGAAGGCCTTCTCCTATAAGCCACGCTATGATTTTAATGAACACAAATTCTGAATGCATATTTATACACAAAGATTAAATTAAGTAAAGGTTGATTGACTCTCACATGTATCCCACCATATATTTAATATTTTGACAGCAAAACAACATGCATGATTCGCATTCTTTCTATGGTGTGATTCAACAAAATTTAGATAAGTTTACTTTATGATCATTAGGGATTTAGAATTTATTCCTCCTCAACTAATTGCCTGTTTCAGTGCTTAGAGTTAGTGCTTTTTTTTTTGACAAGAGCTAGTGCTTTTTATTTTCTTTTGCAATTTCTAGCTATTCTTTTACAATACTTTTGACAAGACGTGGAAAAATTGATTGCCATCAATTTGTCGATGGAAGAGTAATGGCTTCCTACAAAGTGATTGCTTTTTCCCTGAGGAATGTGTTATAATTAGACGAGGTTCTAAAGTTAAAAAATAAAGGGTGATATTAACAAATGTCTAGAAAAGATTAACGAAAATAAAGTAGAATTTTTTTTTTAATGCATTTAATACACAATTTTAAGATACAGTCCAAATTCAATTTGGACTCCGTCGAATATATCAGGAGAACCATCATGCGTGCAGAAGTACCCTGATATGGTCTGGAGGAGGAAACTGAAAACTAAGTTGGCTCTCGAATTTCTAGAAGAAATCCAAATGTGGGAAAATCTACATAACTTCGTGTTACACGGTGAGCGTTATGCCATTGAAGTTAAACCGACGAGTACATGACTGGGTTTGAAGCTTTTAGGGAAATTTATTTCCAAAGATCTCCATTTAAGGGATCCTAGATCACAACAAACTCAAAAATAAATTAATTAATTTACATTATAGGACTTGTAACAATTAAAATTTACATGTGGCTGGGTACGTACCATAGTTTAGTTGAGTATATGGGGTTGTTTATGAAGGACATAGTCGGTTCTCCAACCGACGAGTACATGACTTGGTGTTGTTTGGTAATTTATTTTTTTTATTTTTTTTATTTTTTTAAACTAAGGTGTATTAATATATAAACTTCAGAAGTGTGTTTTTGTGTAACAAATTCAAGTTATTTTATCAAATGATTGATAAACAATATTAAAATCTTAAACGGTAGATTTATATAGTATAACAACCGGTTTTTTCTACATTATCCTCTCTTCTCTCTTGTTTAAGGGGTATTTACCCTTTCAAGATATCAACCAATCAAAATGTAATATACAAATGTAACATTAAATGTTAAATAAATGTGTCAATTTTTCTATAAAAAAAATCAATTTTAATAAGGTAACTTTTTTAATTCCTAAAAAAAAAATATTTAATTATATTTAGGTATTTAATCTTAATTAATTTACACTATAGGGTTTGTAACAATTAAAATTTCACATCCAATTCAACCCATCATGGTTGTGTTTGGTAACACAAATAAGCTAGCTTATAGCTTGTTGGACTAGCTTATAAGCTTGTTTTGATATAAGCTCTGTTTGGTAAGGCCACAAAATTAACTTATAGCTTATAGCGAATATAGCTTATAAGTTCGTTTGACCAAAAAAGCTTTGTTTGATAATGGTTTTTCACCACAAGTTTATCGCTTATTTTATGAGCTTATAAACTATTTTTCAGATGCTATTCCAAGTAGTGTTTGAGCTTATAGCTTATAGCTTATTGTTTTTTCTTTCACTTTTGCCCATACTATTTTATCTAAAATCCCTTTTTACCCTTTATAATTTTTTATAATATAACTAATGGATATATTTACCTTATAAACATCCATAGCCTTACCTTATAATTACGTTGTTTGATCTATTGCATTCTGTTGTATTCTTGGTGCAACTGCAATATAGCTCCAGTGCAATATAATTTTTTTCCCATAAATTAAATGACCATTGCCTTCCGTTTAAATAAATATTTTTTCATGAATTAAGTTATAATTTTTTTCATAAAAGGGCACATTTAATATTTTTTTTGGTTACGTTTAAATTCTTTTTGTTTGGCTTAAACTGTTTTTATGAAGGGTGTTATGCTTAAACTATTTTTCATATATCATTTCACGTCTAATTTTTTTTATGTCTAAATCATTTAAAACCCTAGTTAAAATAATCACATTTTTAATACTTTTTTCTATGCTTAAATTCACTAAATTCTTTATACTTTATTAGCATGCTTATTTTATTTTTTTTAAAGAAAGATACTTTTTTTTTGTCCAAATCTTTTACTCTTTATATTTTTTCCTTAGTAGATACTCTTTATATTTTTCTAATAATAATGCATAAAAAATGTATTAAATTAATAAATTATAAACACTTAAATATTAATGAATATAAATTTTATTATGAAATAAGAATGTCATTTTATGTCATGTTACATTTATAAGTTAGTTGAACCGCTAATTTTACTAAACACTTCAACTAACTTATCAACTATAAGTCATCAGTCATCAGCTATAAACTATTAGTCATCAGCTATCAGCTATAAGCTATAAGCGTTTGTTTTGTTTCCAATGTTGTTAAAGGTGAAACATAAAAAAAATTAGATTTAATTTTCTTAATAAACATACGAAATCTCTTTTACAGAAAAGTGTAGTAAAACGTTAGGTATAGTTGCTGTTAAAGGGGTGATATTATTTCTTCATTCCGGTGGAGTAACACCGAAGGTTCATTCTTGTTCTTACTTCCATTTTTTTTTTTGCTTTTGACTGAATTCTTTGCCCTATATCACTAACTTTTTTTTAGTTTTTATATTCAAATAGAAATATCACGTACATAATGTTGTGCCGATTATGGAAGTCTATGTGTAATTGTGTATGATATTGACCTATTCTGCAAACACAATTTGCCATTGAAATTTGTCTAGAGGATAATGGTAGTTTGCCAACAACATCCACACTCTTCAACCGAACAATGCGCCTTTTACAAAGGACAAAAATGTGAAAGTTCATACAATATTCAAAATGGACAATACCTCATAAATGCAGTGTTGTATTGGATTATAGCAAAACAGATGTATTTTCATATTGGTATGAGATGATTTGTTTATCTCAAAGACTAACTTGCATCCAGAGTGTTAGAAACACTATATTTTGAACACACTCTCTAACAATTACTCTCTTAATAGGTTAAATTAATGTAGGCCACACAACTTATGTGATGCCTACTTCAAAGTCTGGATTTCAAATAGAATTAACTCTTAAAAAAAGTGTCTTAAAGATAGTATTAAAAGAAAGTGTTTTAGAAAGAAAGTGGGGGCACCGGTTAGAATATGCTTGCATGTATAATGGTATGAAAGTAGGGAACCGAATTAGAAAGTATAATTTAGAGAGGAAAAAATAAATTTTCAAAGGTAATCTAGAAAAACCATTTTCAAATGGATGATATATTCAAATTAATATATATTCAAAAATATAAAAAAGTTGAGTAACTCAAGGTTTGTCAGAAAATGACGAGACTAAAATGATATATGAAAATCATTGAAAGAAAATATGAAACAACAAAATGCAAACATGGGAGGATGTAATCGCAACTATTGAATCGTTGGTAGTGGTTGAGTGTATGAAAACAAAGTTGCATATAATGATTCGAAATTTCTAAGAGAAATTGCATCTAAGAGTGTCAACTCTTCTTTCTTTTTTGATGTTAAAGATTTTAGTTAAAGATTAATGCAATGGAACCTAAAAACTTAGTTATTTAAGACCCATTGAGTAAGAAAAAAGATTAATATACAATATCGTATGAAGTCCACAAAAAATTAATATAATAACATATTAGTATAGTTTTTTTTTCTTTCAAAAATCCGAAAAGACTGTGGCCACTGCTGGTCCGCTTCTAGCCCCGTCCATACACATAGTTGGTGGAGAGAATGGAAACATGAAACTAAATTAAACCGAAGAAAATGTAGGATTAAAGCCTTCGGAAACCCCTAAAGCACTTCCACGACTTGACATTTACATGCAATTGATTGATTGGTAACTTGGTGCCGTGGAAGCCTTTGAGGGTTACTGAATGCTTACTCCTTTTAATTTAATTTCCTTATACAAAGCCACTCACTTACTTACAATTACAAACAAAGTAACACCTATTTATAGTATACTCATGACAGAATAATTTATTCTCTACGGTCCTATAATTCATTAAAATATCACAGCTAACAATATATCCACATCTATTTTCCTTCTAGGAACTAGTCATTGATTCGCAGAATTTCAGATAAAAAAACACTTTATTGATTGAAGATAAATTAGAACTTATTCCCAATTATTAACATATAACA
>Ga0099826_10004127_pt1 | contig 10098 bp, 2 predicted proteins | sample Mtrugardesep15_FD_76830 | JGI IMG/M metagenome (GOLD analysis project Ga0099826, IMG submission 76830) | Root nodule microbial communities of legume samples collected from California, USA - M. trunc garden sep15 | ecosystem: Host-associated > Plants > Roots > Nodule | place: USA: California...
CCCTCGGCCAATGATAGAGATCAACATGTGGATCCGCCACCGTAATTGACATCATAGTTTCTAAGATCAAAAATATATTCTGACCTACCATACAGATACACTCGCTCAAACTCACGCATGTAAGGTTTGGTTAGTTTCTAGATTCACATTCCTAAGTTTGATTCAAGTTCTTTTCAAAACAAAATTAAGAAAGCATGTGATTTTTTATCTTTTCATTTACAGCCGTACCTAATACAACACAGTCGTGTTTTAAAAATGGGTATTTAATTTCAGCAAGAACAAAAAACCCTGGATAACTTGGTTTAAATTGTCCTAAAATAATCAAGACCAGAAACAGTTGGGAGGAGAACAAAAAAATTATGATAGAAATCAAAGAAGCATGAAACGGAGAATACAATATCTCAGTCTATAGCTACTTAACAATTTGGTATTAGGCATTGAAGCCTGCCCTTCGCATGCAGTGAATGACACTAGCATTGCAAAGTTACCTGGGATTTAACTTGAGAACTAGTGTGCAGCCAGCCCACCTGGGAACCAGGGCTGTGGCTGTGGGGCATAACGGGACTCTGAAACCCATTTGCAAAGAAATCAATGCCCCCCTTATCAATTTTAAATAACATTTTACTTTTTAAAATGCCACCAATTTAGACGGCTTTCAAGGAGGACTTCAAACATCAAACAGGGGAAAGAAACTTATTAATTAAATTTATATACTCTTCCTGTTCCTCCCCTTTCATTTCTTTTTTACTTCTTCCCCTTTCAAGTTTCAACTCCCATTAACTTACAAGTGAAATAACATATGAAAGATTCACAAGCATCACACTGATGTGAAAAACAGAACTAGCTACATTTTATTGAGAAAGAAGTAAAGAACAAGTCAAGTATGTTGAAGAAATTACAATATATTCTATAGCTAAAATGCAATACTGAAATATATGAACAAATCCTACATCTGTCTCTCTTTTCCACCTCAAAAGAAAAGAAGAAAGCAACGCACCCGTAATAACAGTAGAGATAAAGGTCTCGCGGATGGTCTACTTCAAAAACATCATCATCCAATATGGATAGACCAGTTTTGTAGCATTTTGCCAACAAGCATAGCATAAGAAACTCTGAATGCAGGGGAGTCAAATGCTCAGTGGATACTTGAAGTTTCCGAAGAGCAGTGAACATTGGAGCCACCCCACGTATAGGAGCTTCCAGCAGCGTTACTAGGTCCTTCAACCTCTTGCAAACAGATACAACTACAACAGCCAAAAACAACAAATAAACAAAATCACAAAAAGAAACGGTAATTCTTGTATGAGCATAACTATCAACACCTATAAGTATAACCAAACCAGAACTCAAGATACATTAAAATAATAATAGAAAGACATCAAAGGCTGCGTTTAAGTTATTATAATCTAAAACTTTTAATGGACTGAGTAATAGACACCACCATGTATTCCTTCAAAATATTTTAAGAGAAAACTTTTCCATGAATTGGAGGGACTAGAAAGGGGACAGCATGTCGCCTTTTGTAGTTCCTCCAATTCAAATGAAACTCCTTTGAAAAAATTCTATTATTCTTAAAATAACTTCTCCAATGTCAGTTTTTCTGTAAACAACTTTGTCAACATTTAATTCAAAGAGACTCGGACAAGGAAGGAAACAGTAACACGGAAAATAAGTATAAAATGACATCACAACATATTTTTCACAAATAATCCATCCATATTTCACCATCTTTCCACATCAAGTTGTTTGTTCTTAAAACTTGTATATGTTATGGTAAGATTGTGAAACACTATTCTGTGGGTAAATAGTAAACAAGCTCAATAACGTAAGATTGAAATCCCAATATTTCAACACAAAAAGAAAGTACATTTTTCTGGCGCCAACCGAATCTGCTCCACACTGCAAGCATTGATGAATCCTGCTATGATCGGAACTGCCTCTTCAGCTTGCTGCTGATTTGAAACTGAAGCAGCTGAGAATGCATCTCTGTAACCATAAATGTGTGTCTCCAATTAAATAAAAACAGAAAAAATAAATTCACTATTCCATAACAAACAAAGCAGGCATGTGAACAAGATTTAAGAAACAGTTCAAATAAACTCGAATGCAAGCACTTCTGAAAAAGTTATAGTTGTTGTAGCACTCTTCATAATGAAGGTATGTCCGGTGTCCGACACCGACACGACACCGATGCATATGGTTACATTGAATCACTTTCTTTTTCTCAAATTATGATCAGTCTCTACGTATCAATGAAATGTGATTCATAGATTATAAATACTTTATCACAAATAAAACACTACAGATTATTTCAATTGAGAAACTCTTGTATTCTAGTATGTAACTCCTTTAAAGTGAGCAATTTAGAGTCTGAGGTAATTAATACCAACCATTGATGAATAATTCAACTGTTAATTTTACATATTACATGCACATGCAACACAAATTACGAGTATGTTCAAATGCGCTCATTTTCTTACTTTACTCTTGACTCACTTAAGATGATCCAAATCTTATATTCTAAATGTCTGTTTGATTGACTTATTTAAGTTTACCTATCGACATAACCACTTGTTAGGCTGTTTCAAAGAGCTTATGAAAACAACTTATAACATATGCATACGCTATTTTCAACTTACTTCCATAGGCTCTCCAAGACAATTCATGAAAACAGCTTATACCTTATATAAAAGCAATTCGACTTTATTTTATTTTTTGTAAAAGAAATAGCTAATACATCAACATTTTTATATGATAATTGTTTAAGCTATAAGCGCTTAATTAAGTTGTTTATCCAACTTAGGACAGATAATAATTACCACCTAAGCAAAAAAGTGAATATTTGGTTCTAGAGTCCATAAACTAGGGTTTTAGCATTTAATCAAACAACAACAATGACATGTTTTTAAGCTAGTTGTTTTCATCTTATTTCCATAAGCTAAGCTTATGAAAACCACATATAGCTTTTATGGAAACAATTTATCTTTATTTTATAGGAATAAGTTGTTTATCTAAACAATGCCATATATACTAGAAGCCAATAAAAATTGGAACTAAGGGCCTGTTTGGATAAACATAATTGCAGCTTATAGCATAGCGCTTATCATCATAAGCGCTTAAGCATAAGCTACATAAGCTATTTTTATAGCAAAAGATAAAATAAAGTTGAATTGTTTTTGTATATACTAAAAGCTGTTTTTATAAGCTACATTACTGTCTGACACGACACTAAACATGCGATTACAATCAATTATACCATTTTCACAAATTATTCCTGGTGTTGACGTGTCAGTGTTGTGTCCGGTGTACGTGTAAGTAGCTTCATAGCTAAAAGCTAATCTAATTTGCTAGGGTTTTAACATTAAATCAACAACAACAACAATACCTAAAATCTAAGAATATATATTAAAAAAGAGATTCTAATCTGCTATTATAAAAAAAAATAAGGACAAAGTAAGGATTGCTCACTTACAAAGCACAGACTCCGTACTCGACAGACACTTCAATACCAACAATAATTTGAGAAAATGACATAATTGAATGTAATCGTATGTTTCGGTGCCGGACATTGATAAGTACTTAAATATAACATATAAAGCTTTGTTCAATTGTTTGTCCAAACAGGTCATAATAATACTGGGTGATAAAAATTGAGAACTACCTAGCTACATTTCTGATGGAAGGCGTGTCTAGTGTCCAACACCGTGAAAACACTCAATTAATTCAATTTTTACAAATATTCCGGTGTCAATGTCAGTGTCTTGGTATCAGTGCTTCATAGATTGAGAATAAATTCAAATAAAAAGAATAAAAAAGAGAATATTTGGCTTCAAGAGTCGAGAAACTAGGGTTTGAACATTCAATCCACAAAAACAACAACAAAAATAGCTAAAAAGCTAAAATCTAGTAATAATAAGCGATTGAATAAAAAAGCGATTATAAGAAAGAATTAGATTATTGTGATACATACAGAAGATAGAGAAAACCGAGAGAATGAATGGAAGGATCAATGAGTTGAAGAATGGGATAGAGACGAGATGAATCGGAACGGAGAAGTTCATCGGAGTGTTTCAAGATGGTATGAAGACGAGCGATATCGGCGGAGGAGCTTGATAGACCTTGGATTTGCGCGATCAATGGTTCCAGAGGATCCATGGCGGTGATGATTAGGGTTCTGAGTTCTGAGTACCGAGTCGAGTTGATACGACGAGTTCTAAGTGAGTGGGTTTTGAAGGAGGAAAGATGGGAGGTTTTATATATGTGTTGGTTTGTGTGTGGAGAGGATTTTTATTTTGAGTAAATCATCGAATTGATCCGGTACTAGTAAGAGATCTTTAAATTAGTCCTTGATTTTATTAATATAATAATATTACAAACTAGTTGTTGTCTTTTTCAAAAGTTTTTCAATTACAAATATATCCTCATATAACAAGGGGCCCAATTGAAAATTTTTTTGACAAAGACATAAACTAGTTTGAAATATTAATAGAGTCAGAGACTAATTTGATAATCTATTACAAAGACAACGACTAATTTGATAGTTTACTCTTTTTATTTTTTATTATATGTGTTGTGTTTTGTTGAGGTGAAAAATTTATCAGGTAATAGTGATTCTAATTCCTAAAATGTATAAAGAGTCGTTAATGTATCAAAATTTTAAAATAGTTTTTTATTGTAAATTTTTTTTAAGGGTTGATTGAACACTTTTATTCGTTAAAATAGTATCCGATGTTAAAATAATGGTCAAATATCACGTTTGGTTCTTTTAGTTTGACATAATTTCTAAGTTAGTCCTTTAAGTTTTAAAAGTTTCAAATAGATCTTTTTAGTTTGATAGAATTTTCAAGTCCTTTAAGTTTCAAATAGTTCCCTTTAGTTGATAAACTAAAAGTTAATAATTAACTGATGTTGAGTAGTCGTTAAGTTGTTGACTTGGATCAAACTCTGTCTTCTAAAAGCTCCAAGGTGTCAAAATGTTACGTTTAATCGTCACAAATGATCATTCTAGCACTATAAATGTTGTTTAATAGTGTTAAAAAGGCATTTGTTGTTGTAAATAGTTGTCTTTCTGGCACTTTAAATAATCATTTGTGACCATCAAACTTAGTGTTTTGACACCTTGGAGCTTTTAAAAGGTAACATTTTGATTCAAATCAACAATTTAACGGCTACATCAACATCAGTTAAAAGGAGACTGACAACAGGGGTAATAGTGACATATTTTATCAACTAAAATGATCTATTTGAAACTTTTGAAACTCTAACTTAGGAATTATGTCAAACAAAAATGACCTAATTAAAACTTTTGAAATTTAAAAGACTAACTTTGAAAGTCTGTCAAACTAAAAGGACCAAAAGTAGTATTTGGCCTAAAATAATCTATCAATGTTGATATTAACTTTTTTCATATATGTTTGTTATGATAATAAGTAAACATTTATAAAGACAAATATAATAATAAGTAAGTATATTGAGAGACTATTATGAAAATATTAACGAGATATTTTAATATAAATGACTATTTTGAATAACATAGTACATCATTAATGACTATTTAAAAATTTTGATATATTGAATGATTATTATGGCTACTCGTTACCAAAACAACTATCACCCCAAAATTTATTAGAGAGGAACCGAGTCGTTGTTCGTCTTTTCTTTTAAAAGAACGAAGTGTAAATTTATTTTCATGTAAAAAAATAAATTATATATTTTTTCTTACAAATAGTCATTTTGTCTACTACAATAGTTAAATAATCTTTCAATTTATTGAAATTTCAAAATCATCTTACATCAAATCAGCATCATATGTCAACATTATATTTTTACATTGTCAACGGTAAAAAGGAATACAACTCTAACACTCCACGTAGGCACGGTGTATGTTTACCGTGAGGTTAATAATATTGGCACATATAAGTCTAGAACTCATCTATGAAAGAAATCGCCTCCGCCACCACGGATGTAGAGGTTGCAAACAAATTATACTAAGATGAGGCGGTGTGCAGAGGCTACAAACGGATTAAGAAAATAGCGGAACGAGTAGAAGAAGGATTCGTCAACCTTCGATGAATCCGGTGGTATATTTTAGAAGAAGGAGAAGAATTTTATTTGTATACCGGTTCTTCTCCGACTGGATCTAGTATGAAAAGTTTTAGACCTTTAACTCCAAATCCAACAAAATTAGATAATATGTTGACATATTTTTGCTAGATATTAATTTTGTAAACATAAAAAAATTATAAAAATAAATTAACATGGGAGAGACATGTACACAAAAAACAAAACAAAATATAATTTTTTAAATTTGAATCAAAATTAAATAATAAAATTAATTGAAAAATAAAAATAAAAATAAAAATATTATTTTTTATCCAAAATATTTGAAGGTTCGTTCATACACAGTAATAGAAGTTCTATTATAGAACCCTTCGGACGACTCTAACAGCACAAGAAAAACCAAAAGATCTCTGTGACATTCAACTAAATATTACAACTCCTCAATAAACAAAATATAAAATAAAAGCTCAATAACAAAATCATCTAGGACATCATAGCACTACTACTTCCTAGTCTCACTTCTAAGAGACTACAAAACTTAGACACAAGGTATGTTGTGTTGGAGAGGTTCCTCAATCCAACCAGCAACAACTTTATTGTTTGATGGAACATCAACCTTCTCAGTCGAGAATTGGATGCTAAGGTATCCAACTCAAGCACGAAAGAAGGTGATGTGTGTGAGGACAAACTATCAGAGTCTTTAGTGGGCAGAGAATTTCTCTGACACAAAAGCATTAGCATCATCATCATTTGTATAAGAGTTTTTGTTCAATGCAGCATGTGGAGGGGTTGTAGAAGCGGAACCCTTTTTTATTGCCTCCATGCATTGCCTGAAATTTAAGTCAAAATGAAGCCTTTTGGATTCATAAACTTGAGAAGCTTCTTCAACACTGTTGTAAGTTCCCAACAAGATTCTAGCATTTTTGAAAGGATCATGAATCTCAGCAACCCATTTGCCCCATGGCCTCATACGAACACCGCGGTATTTGGACCCCAGAATGTCTATAAATTAAAATATGGTGAAGTATAATGGAAATTTATGAATATTTTGTTTAGATGTTTATGTTACTGATTTTAAGAAAAATATTTATGCTACTTAAAACATCAAATGAAACATGTAGCGGATAATATCAAATTAATATATGTATTTTGATGATATATTTATGCTACGACAAAACTTAGGTACAATTCTCTATGTGCTTTTCATATGGTTCTTAACCAAAAATGCATCTTTTTTGAATATAACAAACTTTGAGAAAATTATGCATTTAAGGAAATTATGTTGAATTTAGTTAAGAACCGTACGAAAAACACATGAGGAATTGCACCTAAGTTTTTTCCTTTATGCTAAATAAAATAATATAAAAAATAAACGGTTAAAATAAAATTTACATGGGAGTGAAACATATAAACAAAATAAATATATAATATTATTATTTTATTTTTTTGAAAGAAAATATATAATATTATTAAAACTTGAATTATGATTAAATAATTAAATTTATTAAAAAAATGTTAAAATAAAATTAGAAAGTTTTAAAATATAATATGTAGTTTCTTGAAATATTTATGCTACATAAAAAATTATAAATTAAATAAAAACTAAAATAAAATATTCAGTGGATAAGATCAAACTAATATATTATGTCAAAAAACATAAAAATCAAACTAATATACGAAGTTTATCGATATATTTATACCTAGTAAAATATTTGCTTTAAAAATATTAAAATATTGAGTGGTGCATAACTCATAATTTTTTAAATAAACTATTAATATCTATCTAAGATATGTATTTAAATGAGGCCCTGCAAATAGACTGTGAGATTGAACCCTTCAGATTAGTCGGTCGTTGAGCTAGATATCGAGTTTTTTCCATAAAAACTACTTAAAATATAAAATAAATAAATCCTAACAATTATCTAAGTTGAAAAATTAACAAGAGTGCGTGTTTAGAATGAAAATAATGAGCACGTGTAGCCAAACAAAATTATTTTCTTATCAATATATAAAATTGATTAAAATAGATAATTTAATCATATAATCATCTAAAATTGTCTCTATCAATTTAATATTTAAAAAATGAATGAATTATCTATTTAATTTGACATAATCTATGCTATATGAAATCTAATTTAAAATAAAATTTAAAGAAGGAAAAAACCGAGAAACAAATAAATAGTTTGAAATAAGGACAAAACTCATGTGAATTTTTTACGTGTTTTTCATATGATTTCCGGCTAAAATACGCTTTTCATGAGTAGTTTATTTAGGTGATTTTTTTTTTGTGTTGACTCCAATTTTTAAGGGAAATGGGCCTTGGCAATCTAAAATTCAGTTGAAAGGTAAGTAAAGTCTAACAAAGAATTATTTCCGTTCAGATATGAATAGTCTAACAAAGCATCATTCCATCCTCATTGTAAATACTTTTCGTGTGGTACTTTAGATAAAATACTCACAACTACTTATGATTTCTAATCCACAATTTTTTCAAAGTTTGTTATAACCACAAAAAATAAATTTTAATTACGTGAAGAACCATACAAAAAATTTGTAAGGAAAATGCACCTAATTTGTGTTTAAAATAAACGATTTTTTTTTAATGACAAATATTAGCAATATTCCATAAATTATGAGAAATGCGTTGTGATCGACAAGTTAAGACATAACGGATGGTAGAAGCAATATTCCATACTCGCAATATGGAAATCATAGGAAGCTATAACAATTATTGACTCAAATTGAGTTCACCTTTATCTCTAGTAACAACTCAACATCGGTACGGACTTATGAAAAGTTTGAATGATCATAAGGGTAAGACCTCCGTTATGTGTAATATTTTGACTATAACTCAAGTTCTATAAATTCAAATAGAGTCAAACCAATGGAAAATGAAAGCTAACATTCATATCTACAACTTTCATGAATACACCTAAACCCAATTTAGAATGGAAAGGAGTGGAAAAAACCCATAAGTGGGCGCCAGGACTGGCACCCTAGAACGCTAGCTCTCATGTTTACACTCAAATCTAACAACTTCTAAACCCTAAACTACCAAATTGCACTCTAAACAACATCTAAACTACAATTCATAACTTAATTCATCACTAACAATCCTATAAACTAACATGCAAACCAAATTTCTAAAAACCTAGAAATGTAAAATTTCTTCAAAAAATATAAATAATTTAAACAATAAAAAAACAATGCAGAAGGATAAGCAAAACTTACTTGTTGATTTGGTTGAGTTTGGTGAAAATCGCAAAAAATGGGAGAAAATTCGTATTTGGAAGTTTTGAAACACAATGGTTTGTGTTTTTGTCTTGTCTGTTATATAACAGCACGCAGTGTGATTTAAGTCACGCTGAGTTTATAATCTGGGTAAGTTAACTTACGCTGAAAGTATCAAGCTTGACTTAAGTCACATGGGGGTACTTTCGGCTGTTCCGTTGGGAATGAATGTTTTTTGTTGTGCGTAGAGCAATTTTCTATATAAAATATTGACATTTCTTGATTTTCGGCAAAAGAAATTGATTGGACCGAAAGAAAGAAAATCAAAAGAATGGAGCAATACATAATTAACTAAATTTCCAATTTTAAATCAAATGATTTACAAGCTCAAAGAAACAAGATAGCGACATCGTAAAGGAGAGCCAACCAAATCCCAATCTCACTCATTTACCAAGGAAAAAAACTAACAATTTACTATCTTAATGTTTGTTGAAAAACAAAAACAGAGTATTTAAGTTTCCTCTAAAACCGAAAACATTTTATGTACAGAAACAAAGAAAAAAAAACTAATAAGAACTATATTGCTAGATAATTAAAAAGAGTTATATGGAAATTGACATGATTATTACCTGAAGTCATTTTCGAAAAGCTGAATTTAAACTTGGATTCACGATTGCTTCAAAAAGTTTTTTCTCACAGTTTGCATTCAAATTAATAAAGGTTCTGTCATGCCTATGTTTTGATGTCTCTCTCAAGAAAGGGACATTGGAAAAAAAAAATATTGGGAGAAGACAAGATTTTTATGAG
>Ga0099826_10004128_pt1 | contig 10094 bp, 2 predicted proteins | sample Mtrugardesep15_FD_76830 | JGI IMG/M metagenome (GOLD analysis project Ga0099826, IMG submission 76830) | Root nodule microbial communities of legume samples collected from California, USA - M. trunc garden sep15 | ecosystem: Host-associated > Plants > Roots > Nodule | place: USA: California...
AAAAAAAATGGGGCTCCTTATTTATTTTTTGAATGGATCACAAATCTATTAGGTTGTATTCTTATATAAATCTAGGAGTTTGTGGGAAGTTTTGCTTGGGGTAAGCTCTATTTAGTGGATAAACCCATTTGGGATTGGTCTAGGCTTGGGATCTTGGAGTTTGTTCCTCTCAAGGTCTCAGGTTCGATTGTCACTGGTGCCAATTTCGGTGGACAAGTCCATACAGAGCTTGCTTTGGCTTTAAACGGGACCCTCGCAAGTGGGCGGTGAGATTGGTCCCCTCAGATTAGTCGGTTCTTGAATCGAATACCGAGTTTTAAAAAAAAAAAATTATTTAATGGATATAGTACTACTTGTACTTCATTTATGCTTGTGAGTCTAGTACCATTTGTACCTTGTTTACATTTATTCAATAAATTTCTTTTGATGTTAAAAAATGCGGAATTACCGTCTTTTTGCTAATATATATTTTCGTAATAAAATATATAAACAAAAAAGTACATATAATTTCAAATATTAGACCAAACGATGATTTCAGTCACGCGATTAGTCAAGTTTGGAGCAGTAATTGTTGTTGAAAGTAGGAGATTTTATGTGAAAACTCTTTCTTGACGGATTACCGATGAGGACTGCTTGGCGAGAAGAGATATGATGGATTCAAGAATGGAAATATGCTGCGTCTTTTGCTTCAGAGACGATTAAACATCACAATATCTCTTTTTTTGGGTGTTCTTTTTCACAGACACGTGCAGCAAAGTAGTATCATGCATTTTCTTCAATTTGGCGCGTTCATAAGAAAGAATAAATCAAAGAGGAAACGTTTCATAGTGTGGATAGCTACGAAGTGGTGTATATATGGACGAGTAGGAATAAGATATAATCATTGGAAACCCACTTGGGTTGGCTAGGTGGTATTGATTCGCGACTCATGTAATAATCCTCTTGATAGCCATGTATGAAATTGTAATCTCATAACTATGTACCGGGTTCAAGTACCCATTGTACTCGCATTAATACCGTTTTGCTTATTTTAGAAAAATGTATTTTGTTGCTTATATTTGTTACGGACAAAATATTAAAATTTGATGGGAGTAATCAATATGTCAAGAACTTCCATCGATGATTCTTCAATCCACTTGGTCCTCAATACTTCTCTCCCAACTGAGCTCTCAAATTAGAGATATGTTTTTGTATAATTAAATTCAAGAAACACATCAAGGGAGCATCAATCAATTGCATTGTACAGTATTCAAAGATTGATTTTCAGCATCAATGTACAAATTGTTAATGGATGAGTCACTCAAAGGTGGTTCTAGCTAATGTGAGGGTTTACCATATACTTTAAATTTTAAAACAATAATAACTCATCCATGACAATTGATGATGCTATAATTCAAGAGTGTAAGAATTATTAACACTTTATAGAGTTTGATTTAGATACATGAGTTGCATTGATATTTGAAAACTATACATTTGCGTGCAAGTATGTATATATGAATGAAGATGTAATTATCGACTATGGTGATGATTTGATGATAAAGAAAAAGCAGTGCTGCTGTTAGATAAGCACTGATCTGATCACTGTGTTTATGTCATTCGTGTTCCCCTATGTCACTAGCTACCTAGCTATATATGCTTGCTGACCCCTTTTGCTACCATTCTCAATCAGATTTACCATTGACGTTGCTGTCTCTTCCAAATCCATGTGCTTATGAAGAAAACAAGGCAAATTTAAAATGTTAAGTAAAAGAGACTCTTGAATAATTCCTTTATAAATTAATCATTGATCTATAAATGCATACTAGTATACTACAAAGCACAATATAATAATATCCTATTATTAAAAAAAAAAAACTAAAATTAATCAGTACATTTGAAGTTGATTATACATTTGTACGTGTGGGGAGGGGGTGTGAAAAGCACAATTAATGCTTAAATTCATGAACAAAGTCAACAAGATCCTTGATGAACAAATTACTTCATCCTTGATGAACATTGCTTCACAATTCATTGATGAAGAAACACCCTGTTGTTATTTCTTCTCCAAAAGCTTAATCAAGATTGAAAGTTAATTAAACAAAGGAAAATTATGCATCTTGTGTATGAAATTAGGGTTTAAGCTATCAAGTATATGAAGATGTGTATTGATAAATAAAAAACAACATGTGAGTTTGCAGCACATACAAAGAAATAAACCATATATACTTGGAAAAACTTTATACTAAATTATTATTAATCATCAATCCCAGATCTATAATTATTATTTTTTATCACAATTTGATATAGATCTGGTTATCTGAGCTAGTGACATTATTAAATTCAAAGAAGCTTGGAATCAAGATGCATGGTATGAATATGAAACCCTAAAGAAAGAGAGAGAAAAATATGTAGAGAGAAAGATAAAATGAAAAGGGGTGAGTGAGAATGTGGAAGTGAGTTCAATGGGTAGCTAGATCTGAAAAAAAAACATGGCAGAAACCGACAGATCCGAGAGAAAAAAAACATAATTGTGAGAAGATCTAGTATCTAATGATGAACAACAAAGAAAAAGGTGTTACAAACCTGACAACAAAAACATCATCATAACAAAATCAGAGAAAGAAAAACGAAAAGGATGTAATGATGAAAACCTTTTGAGGAAGAGAGAAGAAAAAAAATGTCAAAGTGCTTCATCATTACACCAATCTGCAAATTACATGTACATCTTTAATTCAACCAAAAAATCAAAACCCATGATTCAGATCTACCTATATTAAAGAAAAAAACAAAATTTCATAGTTCAAAAAATTAACAAAAATATATATAACTTTAGAGAGAGAATTAAAACCAAACCTATGAAAGTGTATGTCTAGTCCATGGAAGCATATAATTGGGGGGAATGAAGCCTGGTCCGAGAATACTTTACAATCCATGACCACAAATTTGCATTAGATCGAGAGAGAAAACGTCCTCGAGCCAGACAACATTCCCCGCAAAAAATAAAGCTTCCTAATAGTCTTTTTCTTTTTTCTCACTTTCATAGAGTTTTTTTAATGGTCACACACACTTTGTGTTCTCTATTGAACTCTTGTTTCATCCCCCAAAAGTCTCGGCTACCTTCAAGGGGGAGTTAAAGAGAGAGAAAGAGAAATGAGTGGTGGTGGTGAATGAGAATGAGATATGAGAGAAGGGGGTTATAAGAAGAGTAAAAATAAAGGAGAAATAGGGAAAAGGAAAAATCGAAAAAAGACAAAAAGATTGGGGCAGAGTGTGTGAGTAGACCCTACCAGCTGGGTTCCTCACTTCCAGAAATGACCACGACCCCATGCACCCAATTCCAACCCCTTTTTACTCTTAATCTTAATTGCAAATAAATTATCTTTTAACACTGAAATTTTGATGTCGAATATAACGTCATTTGATTTTTGTATGTATTTTAAATGTGTATAAATTGCATTCCGTGCAATTTGGAGAATCTCGTTTCTATGATGTTTATAATTGTTCGATCAAAATCTAAAGTAAAAAAACTATAGATTTTACTCCGTATTTTAAAATTCAAAATAAGAAACTTGAATATGAATCACAAATTCTTGATCAAACTGCCAATAATAAATATTTAGATACATGAAATTTCATTTACTTGATAGTATTGTACTTAACAAGTAAGGGAGATATAGATATATTTAATTTTCAATTCTCTAAATGCAGTTCGTTTGGTAGCTTCGTAGTTATTAGAATGCAAGGGTCGAGGTTCGAATTCAGGGTCCACTTTTTCACACTTATAGTATGTAAATCTAACCACTAAACTATTTGACAAAAAAAATTTAATTTTCAAATAATACAATTTTCTTTAATCAGCAAATATTTCAACTTTTATTGTATGTGTCTATGTGTTAATATAAATGGTGGTGAACTCTATGATATCCACCGTTGGATTTGGAATATTGGTTTTGATGTTATGTCCTCGTACAACCATTGACTGTGGTTGGTAGAGGCCACAAATTCCATAACATTCAGACCGACCATTTGATTTTTGTTGGATTGAGTATGATGTGGCTGATGGTGTCATCCAAGTGGGGATCTATGTGCATACTCACCGTACATAGATCATAGCCTAACATTCAATGTTTGAGATTGAAAATAAAGAGGGTGACAGAGAGATAGAGAGAGACATTAACCGTCAATTGAAGGATTATATGAAAACTAGGAACTCACTCGTCTCACACTAGTCTTTTTGAGTTTGTGTTTGTTTCATTTAGTACTTTATCAGTCCCATATTAGATGGTTTATTTGATAATGTGTATTATTGATTTAACATATTTTGACTATATTTTTATACTAATATATAAAGATAAAAAATATCATATAAAATGTTGGACTTGTCTCGATATATATTTTTAAAATATTAAATTTTTATAATTTTTTTTAATAGATAATTAGATATATTAAATATAAAAATCATGTATTGATATGTGTGACAGAGTCAACTGTGTCATTTATTAAATATATATTTTTATAATTTTTTCGAATCGTGGATTTATTTTTTCGAATCAAAAAGTAAATCTTACTAATATCATTTGTGTTTAGCTTTCTTATAAATGGATAATAGGTTGAGTTTGATAAATAGAGAAAATTTTGATTCTTGTATTAAAGGTCATTTAAGATAACTTATGCACAGACATTGAGTCTCTAGTTCAAAATACAATCATGGCGTATCTTGAATAAATTTGTTCAGGGTGCCAAAATTTTATGAAATTCTTCCATGGCTTCAAAAAAATTGTCAACGTGATAACTGGTCCCGTGGTTTATTTTGCTTGAATGAAGTGTGGATGCTGGTTTGAATCTCAACAAAGTGGTCTAAGGAAAATGGGAATCCTTACTACATTTTTGATGTATAAATGTCTATTTAATAAACACAGTACTCCCTCTATGTCGAAATATAAGCAAAATTGACATTTTAGGTCCATTCATTTAATGATGAATGTGGTTTATAATATAGACTACATTCATCATTAAACGAATAAACCTAAAAAGTCAAATTTGCTTATATTAAAAAACAGAGGGGGTATTTGAGAAAGTGGTCTAAGGGCATTTAAATCTAATAAATAAGTACACCTTTTTCAATTTTATCCTTGAAAGTGATTTAAAAGTGTTGAAAACATTGGAATGACATGAATAGTTATAGTACTCTCCATTTCAAAATACATGTCCATTTTGGAGAAATTGTTGTAACCAAGAAGATAAATAAATTTTGTTATTTTTGATGAAATTATGTGTGTGTTTTCTATAATACCCTTAACCATTTATTATTTCATTCTATTTTTTCTCTCTTTATAATAAATATATAAGGTATTATTGACAAGACAATAATTAATGTTGCATTGAAACTTGAAATGGACAAGTGTTGTGAAACAAAATTAATCTCTAAAATGGACATCTATTTTGAAACGGATGGAGTAGTAGATTTAATTTAAAGGTAAATTTAAAATGGTAAATATAATATTTCCTACGTTTCTTTTTATATTTATCATCCGTCCCTTTTATAAACTACTAATATAAAAAGAGACAATTTAACTAGCAAATATTGCTATAAAATGCTTTCACTAATAATTAAACCAAATTTTTACGGTTGTACTATATGTGAATTTTAGATGATGATTACCTCTTCGACCTAAGCACAACACCGTAATAATTGCGGGTGTATAGGATAAAACCCCACAAATGAAGTTAGACATAATGATGATTTAAATTATTAAGGGAAAATGGGAATCAAAAGTTAAAAGAAGAGTAACGATTGAGTCAGAGGAGTGGTTGAGTTATGAGATGCCCGATAATAGGAAACCCTATTAATTATTCAGAGCAGCTGTTCTTCTTGACGTCTTGTGCTTTTACAATTTTTTTTTTCTTCAAAAAATAAATAGGACAATTGCATTGGTTAAAATAGAGTAGAAAACATATTTGAAAAATAAGAAAGAGAACGGTAGTGTCCTTGAAAAGGGTGAAACTTTTGAGCAAAAGAGGAATTTCGAGGGAGTATGCTGTATACCGACACATGGGGGGTGAAGGGGTCCATGACTCCCACACAGTTTCTCATTTGCTAGCATGGTCAAATGAAACCCTTCACCCAAAATCAACAGATTAATTTTTACAACTGATTGGAAAAAAGAAAAAAAACAGTAATTATTTTCGTTTAACTCCACCATAGTTTTAAACTCGGTTTGCCAGTTAACTCTTGATTCTTAAAGCAAACGAATTGACTTAAGTTGAAAAATTAAGATCATTATTAATGAGTTGAATTTTGGTTATATATAGTTCAACTAATGAGTCGATTCGAATAAATATATCGACGTTTCTTGATTCTAGCTGTGGAACTTCCGTTGTTTTTATCTATATATTTTTTTTAAGGATTGTCTTTATCTATATTAGTTATACGAATTTTGTGTGGTTTTGCATTTTGGTTGTTTTATTTTAACTAGTATGTGGGTCCGTGCCAAGTACAAGTTAGAATTTTTCCATACTTGAGAGCGCGAATATGTTGTGATTTATCAAATATCGGTTTCAGTCTAACATTGAATAGAATAATGAAAGTTAAACAAACACTTACACTTGTGTGGTTACTCTTTGTCTAATCAATTGACCCACACCAATGTTGACTCCCTTAGAAGGTCTGGCAAAGATATCATAACCCGATTCAACTTTGTGGGGAAGTGGCATTGGTTCATGATGGTAGACCACAAATGCGGAGAGTCTCGTACTTAAGGAACAAATGTTAATCTGTTAAGTGTGGTTAAGTTTCACATTGGCTGCAAGAGTAACCGTTGAACAACATATGAGTGATATAACTCGTATACCTAATGTCTTAAAGTTTAGGGTGGAGATGTAGTGTCAATCTCACTTTTGTGGTATCTGGTAGAGAATTCAGTTGTAGCGTTATTTATAAGCAACGTGAGGAAAATTAGGGTGGAACCAACTATGATCGGGTTGATATGAGAGATGTTATCAGATCTTGGTACCATGGCAATTTTTTAGAGTTTGACAACGCTACATGGAAGATAAACAGGAAGATCGAATGATAACATTATATGTAGATAAATGGTATAAGTAAAGTGCAATTTGATTAAATAAAAAATATGATGCAAATAAACAAAACAGCGTAATCTGATTGGATTATTAGATAAATGATGCCACATTGTAATTGGTTTAAGTATTAAAATGTGAACGTGTTATAAAATTTGATTGGTTTACTTATTTGTAGAAATATACCGTTGAAAAAAAAACATTTACAAACATGTACTATATAAATAGAAATATACGGTTGAAAAAAATAAAATAATTACAAACGTATACTATTAAACAAAATTAATAGGCTTACTTATTTTTAGAAATATATACTTATTTGTTTCATACCATTAAACATAATTGATTGAGATAATATATGCATTTAAATTAGAAAACTGATTTTTTTAAGGGTTAAATTAGAAACTGATATAATTGATTGAAACGTATATAACATATAATATGCATTTAAATTGAGTCATTTCTTTTTAAAATAGAGACGTATTTTTTTTTTAAAATGCAATTAATAAAAATACTTATTTTTTCCTCTATTAGAAAATGAATCATATAATGTACCAAAAAAAAAATCATATAATACTCTATTAGAAATGAATACATGTTTAGAATGTTTAAAAAAAAATGTTTAGAAGAAATAAATTAAGATCATATTGTAGACCAGTTCAATTTCAACTTAAGAGCACTCACCCAGTCACATTGTTTATATATTGGCAAATAAAATAACTCTAATTTAGGTACTTTTAAATTATGTCTAAAAAATGAATTGATTATATATAAAAATGATTTACAAACCATGGGCATGTATATATACACACACATATCAAAATATGAATAAATTAAACAATAGAACGTGCATAGAAAAACATTTGATCTTAGTGTTACAATATGGCAACCAAAAGAAAATAACACAAAAAATCAAAATCCGTCATTAAATAAGGACAAATGGAAATCGGGCACAATCACTGCAAAATCTCACAAAAATATTCAAACAGAATTGATCAACGATCTAACGGCGAAATCTAAATAGAATATGGAACCAAATATTCACATATATTACAAATGAAAAAACACAATAAATCGACATTTTCTAAAAAAAAATATTACATTCTCTAATTTTCTCTTGGAACATAAACATTTCAAAATCTATGTGGTTAAATTTATGGTATCCATGTCATAAGCCGCTAGAACTTAAGAGTATCATATGGTGAATGTGTGAATTTGAACAAAATACATGGATATATACAACATGTAGAGGAGTAATATCATAAATTGAATCAATTTTTAAAAATAATTGGATTGTCAAATGCAAAGAAGAAAAAATCATAGAAAAAAACTAAACAGAGAGAAAGAGAGTCGAGATTGTGATGTGAAAAAATTGTGAAGTCAAAGGTCTAACTTATAGTATTTTTTCATAGGGTAATTTGGTATCAAATTAATTACATGTGGTCTTGTGACTTGCAATTTTTTTTTCTTCAGTTGCTATTCATTTTTGCATTTTTGTTGGGCATCTGTTTTTGTTTCCTACAACTATAATTATTTCATTACACGGTTTTTATTTCCCTAAAATTATGCATCATCAGGCAGTCCGTTTATTTTTTTTAACAAAGACATCCTTCCGTTTTATTTTCATAAAAAAAATGTGTGGTTTAATTTCTTTCTTAATATTAATAAAATCATATCATTTGACCAACACCCCATCATAGAAGAAATTCATTTCATTAATTCATTGATTCACTAATTTCATTAATCCATCAACACATTAACTGCTAATTACACGAGAAGGCTAGGTTTGTTTGACGCCGCCACGTGTCAATTTAGTATTGAATCCAAATGATGCTTGGTTTCTTAAGAGTGTCACATGTCAATATAATATGAAAAGAAAAACACTTCCATATTAAGACTTGAAAGAAACTCTCAAATTTATATAATATAGAATATAAATTAAGACTCTTTCTTTGCACGAATCTTGTTACAGTAATTATAAAAAAAACCAATTACATCGTTAATATTGTGAAATGTTTAAAAATATTAAATTAAGGAAAACTATCAATATTAATGTAGTGTTTCAAATCCACTTTGGTTGGACCGCTGATGTTGGCTCGAGACCTTGGAGTGTGCTCATCCTCAAAGTCTCGGGTCTAACTTAGCTTCTTCAAAACAAAACTAAAATGAAATGTTTCTATTAGTCTTCTTTGTTATTTTATATGCAAAAAACGTTAAATATTTGTACCACATCCGTTGTAGGTTTTACGTATTTATATTTTTTTGTTACAAGTTTTGCGTTTTTTTTTGTAGATAGACGAAATGGCAAAGCCATTATAAACTCACACACACAAGTGGAGGTACCAGGGTTCAAACCCGATCATGACATCCGGCCTAACAATTTCGGCATTTTGTCAGTTGAGCTAGGGCTTCTAGATAGTTTTGCGTATTTCTATTCTTTATTTTACGTATTTATATTCGAGGAAACAAATTTTATACACAAGTATGAGAAATTTAATATGATAAAATTTTGAAAATTCATCATATTTTAAAAATATCAACATTAATGTAGTGTTGCTATTAAATAAATTTTTTATTTTTCCTTCAATTTTTTTTATTTTAAATGCAAATTGACAAGAATAAAATGAGAATAAACGGTTTCCCTATATTTATGGCATAAGAAATGAGAATAAATATAGTGAGTTGAACCGAGTTGTTCTTGAACTAGGCAAACTCAAGCTAAAAAAAGTTCATATCAAACCATAGTCGAGCTCAAACTAATTCAACTTAACTCAACTCACTTTTAACTCTATTGTAGATCAAGTGACAATCAATACATTTAACCGGTGGCGGAGCCAGGAATTTTATAAAGCATGGGCAAAAAAAAATCGCAAAACGTTACTTCCTTCCTGCGAATAATTTCACATTTCCTGCAAATAATTTCACATTTCCTGCGGATAATTTCACATTTCCTGCGGATATATCTTTCCTGCGGATCCTAAAATCCTAGTATTACCTCACCTGGGAACCTAAATCCATGGCAAAATCTGCAGGAAATG
>Ga0099826_10004129_pt1 | contig 10094 bp, 2 predicted proteins | sample Mtrugardesep15_FD_76830 | JGI IMG/M metagenome (GOLD analysis project Ga0099826, IMG submission 76830) | Root nodule microbial communities of legume samples collected from California, USA - M. trunc garden sep15 | ecosystem: Host-associated > Plants > Roots > Nodule | place: USA: California...
AATTCAACATGGTTTTGTTAGGTAAATCGTGGTGGAGGTTGAAGAATGAGCAAGGTAGCTTGTGGTTTAGGGTGTTAGCATCAAGGTTTGGGGAAGATAGCCTTTTTGTTCACGAGGACGGTGGGAGGGGTTCAGTGTGGTGGTGCCATTTAGTAAGCAACGGTCGAGGTGTTGGCACAATTGTTGGTAGTTGGATTGTCGATAATTGTGTGTGTGAGGTGTTTGATAGCAACTCATTTTTATTTTGGTGGGTTCCTTGAATGAAAGGGGTGGCTCTGAAAGATAGGCTCAACCGCATTTTTGAGCCTTCTGATAACAAGATAGTTATTATGGCTGAAATTGAGCACTTAGGGTGGGGTGAGAGTAGAAAGGCTAGGATGTAGCTCGAACTTTACGGGCATGAGAAGAGAAATAGCTGAAATTACCGATAGGAGTGCTTACAATCTTCTCCAACAAACTTATAGTCAACATATCATAGTTGATGACACCAATGTTTCTTGGCACACTGATGTACCTCTCAAAGTCAATCCTTTTGTTTCAGATCATTTAGCTTGGTTTGGTTCCTTTGGTGGTTTTTCTAAACGAAAGAAAGACATTATTCGTTTAGTTTGGTTTTCTTCAGCTCGGGTCTTATGGAAAGAAAGAGACGTCAGACTCTTCAAGAATTCACATAATACTATTCACCACTTGCTTGACAACATTAAAGCTCAATCTTTTGGTTGGTTGAAAGCGGAGCACAAAAATCTTGCTTTTTAGTGTAATGATTCCTTTTATTTCATTCAAGTGGACCTGTTTCTGATGTAACTTAATGTTTCTCTATGCTTTTTTTCAACACACCTTGTGCGGGGACAACAAAGAGGTTTGTTTAATGAAATTTCATTTTAGCTTATTCAACAACAAAAAAACAACAAGAGATATAAGATAACAAATCAACTAATTTTCTCCAAACTGACCTTGTGTTGGTCACAATAAATAAATAATTAAATCTATTCTTGTTGTTCATATGAAATGGCCTAAAATTAAACAACATATATCCTACTAAGAAAATAGTCATTACAACATTTAATGTTTTATTTAATCAATTAGAACGTCTAATGTTGTTATGAATTGATTCATGATTTGCCTTTATCAACTAACAAAGAGAAATAATTTAGATATCTACTAAACATTGTTTTATTAATTAAAGAAAGGATAAAAAAAATATAATTAATACATCCTTAATTTTAAATTAAAAAAATCAATACGAGTTAAATCACACAATTGATTTTCTTTTATTCTTATGTAGTAAACACGATTTGTGAGTCATGCATTTCAATTACAAACAATCACACCAACTACATGCATGAACCACCAATATATATATATATATATATTCTTCTTCATTTAATTAATATGAATCTTAGAGTCATTCGTTTTAATCACATATAACAACACTAATATATTCCCTCGATGATTTTTTTTGTGTGCACAAAATACATATTTTTCCTCATTCTTCATGTATTCGGTATGACTTTTTGAGTCATGAATGATGTGTGATAATAAATATTATATACGTTACAAATACAAAGTGATTGTAAATTTCATCTATATCATATATGTGTATTATTCAAAAATTATTTAGCATATAACTGTTTTTTATTACAAATAATCGCATTAAATTTTGTAATATTTACGCATACTATATTTATGCAGTATTAAAACAAATTGGTTCCTCTTTACAGTGGCGGAGCGAGAAATAATTTTTTGGCGGGTCAATTCTTTTAACGTGTGTAAATTTATATTTTGTTATTAGTTAATTCGGATGACTATTAATTTTTTCGTATATGGAACATGATTTAAACTAATGTTTTAAAGATATTTTATCATAAATATTTTATTATTTTTATTATAGTTCACATATACTTTTAATTGAAAAAAAAAAAGAATTACGATGTATTAACACATAATTTTGGTGAGAGATGTAACATTAGATAAGATATATGACAATTTAAAGCAATAGCTACAATTAGAGTGTCGTTGCCTTGGTGGCTAATACTTTTTATTAGACCATGTTGTAGCATTTCTAGCGCAACATATTATGTACTCCATTCGTCTCGCAATTATTGTCTCTTTAGCATTGTTTATCTTTCTCAAAATAATTGTCACTTTACAATACCAATGCAACATTTATTAAATTTTTTCACTATTATACCCTTATTTATTGAATTTCATTCAACTTAATTATTCCACTAACTACAATTAATAATGATGTTTCAGTAAATGCTACTAATTTTACCATTAAAATAAACACAATTAATCATTTTCTTAATAACCGTGCGCAAGCCTTAAACGACTAATATTGTGAGATGGATGAAGTATTTAATATGATTTCATACTCTAATACGTGTACATATACCTATTAAAAATGATTTTATTTACAGTTTGGGTGGATCGTGGCCCACCTTAGCCCATGAGTGGCTCCGCCACAACCCTTAATGTTTGGGGACTTGGACGGTCGTGTATCTTGATCGTGCTCAACGCACCACCTTGTGTAGCGAGGTTGAATATTTTTAATTTTAAATTATTAATTTTTTTTTGGTCAAGTAGTCTAGTGGCTAAAACTCACACAATTTAATTGTGGAGAAGTGGGGTGTCCGGGGTCCGAACTCCGACCCCTGCGTATAATATGCGATATCCCTTTCAATTGAGCTAAGATCATGGGGATTTTAAATTATTAACTTTATCACTTTGATATATAAGTTTGATTTAGTGAACTAATCATATACTATTTCAGTTTTAGAAGTTTTGTTAGATAATCCAGTCATGTACTATTAACCCATATTATCTTAATCACACTATAAATTACATAATTACAAAATGTAAGGTCTGGGGTTCGAAATCTGGACACACCAACAAAAATGTAGTTAATTATCTAGCTATATGATAAACAAAAATTTAGATGTAATATTTTCGTTATAAAGTAAGAAAAATAAAATAAACAATGTTTCAAATGAGAATTATTATATTAAACTAGATTGGTCATAACATAGTTTGCAAGAAATGAAGTAGGGTTTGTAAAAAGAACAAGGAAAAGGAAAACTAAGAAATTGCTTGCTGGAGAGAAGTCTGTCCTGATTCTGATTGTAACTGTCTTGTCCGCCATAGTGATATTGTTCGGCACCGGTTATTCGAGGTAAAGCAATACCACACTCGCAGACGGCCACAATATGAGTAGAAGAAACAAGAATGGCAAAGGAAACTAATTTATAACAAACTCTAATTGTAAAATAGAATCGTTAAACCACTTTAAAACAGTTTTGTAAGTTTTTTAGGTCAATTTTCTATTTGCATTGAATCGTGGAATGATTTTGATAATAAATAATGATTTTGAGATCTATGTTTTGAAAATAATTTTAAGATATTTTGGAATATGATTTGTGGATAACAAAATCATGTATTTTGATACCATACCAACTCAGATTGGTCAGGTGGTGTTGACTTACGATCTTAGAGTGTGGTTTCATGTTTGATTTTTTTTTTCAGTGTCAATTCTGGTAGACTAGTTTGACTTCTTAACAAAAAAATGTATTTTCAAAATGCAACTTGTGAATTTTTTATTAATATTAAACATACGTGAGAAAATAATATATTTGATGTAGAATATAACATAAAATATATTAACAAATTAACATAACATACTGATAATGATTTTTTTTTTGAAGGGACAGAATGAGAATGATTGTTATGTTCGAAAGATATGAAGTATTAATAATAATATTAAATTAATGTACAATATAAAATTAAAAACCAATCGTCAATATGTTAATTTAATATATCATACTAATAAAATAATAAATAGGTATTAAAAATTACTTTTACGGTTTCAATTGGTTTTGAAAATGGGATCCGAACTCCGATCTAATAGATTTTCACAAAGAAACATCCAAACGTATCCGAGCGGTTTTCCTTTAATCTTCGTATTATATTTTTTCACTCAATGCCCCCTTCATTTATATAACTACAATTTTATTATTTCGAAAAGCTATAAAGCTCAGACTGAATCACTCGATCCTTCAACCTGGATTTTTTTGGCAGTAAGCCTAGCGGAACACTAACAATGACAGTAACAAGTGCAATTAGGAAGGGGACAATAGTTCCAATTCATCTCAAAGATTTTCAATTCAGTAAAATAATTTGTAAACCCTGCTTTAAGCCATTGATAGCGTAACAAAATTTAGAAACATGAATGCAACCAGACTTAAAAAATCATATTTTCAAATCTCTCAAAACATCAAGAACATTTTATGTGAAAACGATAGACTAGAAAATTTTAGAATTCACTAAATTGGTAACAAAATAATGGATAAGGTTATTGTCGCGTTCCCATGTTCTTCACTCCTAAGGCTCGACGCATAGCACTTATGAGATTTCATGTCTTTTGAAATTAAAATACTGAGAGACTTGAGACGATATAGTTATATTTTCTAAATTTAAAATTTTCACTAAGACTTATTTTTTTACTATTTACACTCTAGCTGCAAGTGCTAGCAAGAGCTTACTCAATTGAATATTCCCATTGATTGTTTGTAGATATTACCCAATGATAACTAGGGGTGGGGTAATTAGGGTGGGCATGGTTGAATTTGGGATGAAAAATTAAATTGAACTCAACTGTTTACTAAATTTAAAATATCTGTAGTAAATAAAATTGTTTAAATTTTGAACTGAACCAAATTGTTCCAAACCGAACTGTTATTATCGGTACCATATTGAAAAAATATAAAATAAAAAAAAATGAAATCAAATTTTAGTTACTAAACTGAACTGTTCTTCCTTCAAAAAAAAAAACTGAACTGTTCTGAACTAAACCGAACTGTTATTAATTGAAACAAACTGTTCAAACAGTTTCAGAAATGTTAGTGATAGTTCAATTTCTTTTGGTTTGATTCAATTCAATTCACTTTTTTTCCCATGCCTTTGAAAATGGGGGTGGGCCAGTGGGGGATTCACCACTGAAACAGGGTAAATTTCTCATCATGATTGTTAGTATCTTATTTCTCATTTTTTAAAAAATATATATGCAAGATATTGTTAAAATAGTCTTGAAATGTACTCCCTCAGTCTTATAATAGGTGTCATCTTTTCAAAAAAAAAATCTCAATTTTTTTGTCCCTTTTCTTTTTAAAAAACCAAACAAAAACTCCTCTAATACAAGGTGTATCATAGGAAGCTAAAAAGTTGAGATGTTACAATAACACGGACAAGCCACTACATAATAGTCAAAAGAAAAAGAAGCAAAAAATAAGTTACAACCTCAAAGCATAACAAATGACAAAATCTTCAAACTGTGTACTCAAAATCGAAAAGAACATAATATGATTGGAGCCACCAATAAGCTCGAAGTTTAACATTTTCTAATAAAGAAGAAAGATGCTCTGTCTTATAATGAAACAGGTATTATTTGTCAATTTTACAATACCAATATACTACCTCCGTCCCTAATTATAAGACCCTTTTGAAAAAATCACGAGAATTAAGAAAGATTAAATTTGTTTGTAATTACTATTGTTTTTACAACTATATCCTTCAAGGGATAGAGTGATTTATATTTTCAACACAGTATTTATTGTTGATCGAAGATAAATATGTAAAATAAATAAAGGTATGGTAGTAAAGAAATCATTAATGTCGTTGGAAATAACAAAAGAGTTTTATATAAAGGGACAAAAAAAATTCTCAAAAGAGTCTTATAATTAAGGACGGATGTAGTAACATTTATTACTTTTTTCCACTAATATACCCTTATTTGTTGTATTTCAATCTTTTACAACTATTCTACTAATCATAATTAATAAGTGTATTTTAGTAAATGATACACATTTTGTCATTAAGATCAACATTATTAATCATTTCTTTAATAACCGTGTAAAACTCAAATAGAGAGTATTAAAACTACAAAAACAAATTTAAATGTGTCTTTTCTTGATCATTTTGTTCTTTAAATGTGTCTTTAGTTAATCATTTTAGTATTTAAATGTATTTTTTGCTAATTAATTTTAATAAATAGAGATTTTTTTTTGACAAGTTAATAAATAGAGATATTGTAGTGACAATATATTATACATTTATATATAAACATGATCATTTTTAATTTTTGGATCATATTAACAAAGGTCTCCGAAGCATTGTGTAAGTGTAAGAAATACACAAAATAAAATTTTGTTTTGAAAATACAAATAAAATACTTGTCAAAGTCATAATTACGTGAGTAATTTTTTATTCAAAAATTTTTATTTTTTTAGTTCTTAAACAACGTCACACGGATTCTCTAAAAAAAACAATGTCATATGGATACTTGTTAGCGTTTTTTTCACTGTGTCTGTGTATTCAAATAGCATCACTCAAAATTTAAATCATAAACTTAATGAATTATTCTATTGTAAATATATATAGTCATGGAAGAAAGTCAGCCAAATTGAGGTCACTGAATGAACCAATCCGTGTATCAATACTACTACTACAACTAGTCAGCAACCGGCTTAGTTGGCACTTGGCAGAAACAGAGAATTTGATTCTTTTTGTGGGTCCTTTGATCCTCTTACCTATCATTGTTTTCTTTTGGTCCAATTATTACTTGATTGCCTTTGAAAAACAACCTCAACATCCATGATTGAATAAAGGAAAGGGATGATGGAAGAAGTTCTTATAGCATATCCCATTGGGTGATAACACCAGGTAAGAACCAATATGGCCAATAAGGTATGGATCAAAAGAAATGATAAATTTATTGATTTGTCAACGTACCTTCACATCCATCCCCTTAGCAACTATCATGCCCATGCATATTTATTCAGTTAAAAATATAAAATCAATTGAGTTTCATCCAAAAAAGCACCCACTTTAACAATATAGTATTATACGATGATGCAACTAGTTCACCATTGTAATTAGAACTGTTAAATAAGTCTCAAATTCTTAAGTTGCACCTATTAAGTCTGTTAATTAGTCTCTGGATAAATATCCTTTTAAACATGTAACAACCTGCTAGTTTTTTTTCTCAAACAAAAACACCTGAATTTTGATTGGGTTGACACAAAAATTCAACACTATCGAGGATCATTCACATTGTAGCAAGATCAACCATGTAGAGTTGGATAACAAATTTTCACCAAAAACATTAGGCATTGTGCTTATTTATAAAATATTTAACCTCCACTTTTTTAAACAATATAAGATTTCTAATTCACTTTTTTGTAGGGTTTCTAACTCACACTCGTTATGCAACAATGTGTTGGATCCGAGGAGAGAAAAAATAAACAATATAAAATAAAAATCATACTAACAAATGTCGTAAAGATATTGTTTAAGGTATCTTTAGAAAATCAATTGTCTTAAAGAAAACAAATCAAAAATTTGTCAAAGTAATACTAACTACATAACTTTCCTTACAAAAGTTACTTTAGCGAGGCCAAAAGAGGCCTTTTTTCTTTCTTTCTTTTTCTAAGAAGACTTGTTATTCTCTCCATCTTAAAATGATCGACTTAATTGACTCTTTCACATACATCAATGTACAATTTTAAAATTTAATATTTTAATTATCTATTAGCAAAAATTATAAAACATTGATGTTTTTAAAAATATCCATTTAAACAATTCCATCATCTCATATGCTACAATTTTTTTTCCACCAACATTTTTAAAAGAAATAAAAGACATTGATGTGGACTTTCATGTCGACATATCTTTTCAGTTTGATTTTTTGACTATGCTCTCGGTTAGTACAAGACAATCCTACGGACTAACAAGTGGGATAATCAACTGAGTGAACATCCACGCGCATTGCTTGGACCCCACTCATCTTTGGTTTAAGTGAAGATTTGATGCAGTTACTACTCAATTATACAATTCTATAATTGAGTGTTAAAGCAATCAACTTAACACACTAGCATGGTCTTTTTTGGACCAGATTTCTTCAGTACAAAATCACTACAATTAAAAACACAAACATAGACATTGGACACTGACACGTCAACACAAGCAGTAATTTGAGGAAATGACCGACGTATGCAAGTGTCATGTTGGTGTCGGATACGGACATGCCCTCAATCAAAACTCAGAAGTGTCGGTGCTACAAAAAACAACATCGTATGATCAAAATAAGGATTGAAGTACTCGCATTCCAACTTTGGCGAATCAAATTTGAAATTCAAAATGCAAAATTAAAATTAAAATGTTGGTCATCCAATCTTAATTCAATGGTACCAAGGGTGGAGGTGATATAGAAATCAAGATAGCCTCCATGTGAAAATTTATATATGTATAATCTACAAAAGAATTCAATAAGAGCCTCATAAAATTTATATATCAACAGCATCAACAGGGAGTGAAACTGTCCTGTGCAGAGAGTGCGGAAACAACGAGCCACTGTAAAAACTCTTTGCAGTAACCATCATACCTTCTCCGGGGGATCCCATCGCCTCACAATTTTCGGCCCTTTTGGCGTCTGAATCGGGGCTGCTTTTATGAACACGAGGACGGCTGCTCAAATCAGAGCTCCAGTTATTAATGACAGGTTGCAAGCGAATCACATTGTCGGCTCCTTTGAATGTTTCTGTCAACGAAGGTAACATAACGGCGTAATCTATTTTGTGTTCTCCGTTACCGCTACGAGAAGATTTATCTGTTATCCCGAGCTGTTGATCCTTAAGTTCCCTTAACTCCATTAGGTATCTTGCTTTGAGCCATCTCAGTTCCTTTTGGATCTCTTTCTCATAATCATCACCGTCAAGACCACAATACAACGAACGAATATTGGAAAAATCATGAGTTCCTGATGAATATCTCGGAGAAATTATTGCATTGGGGGGAAACTTACTTTCACAAAAATTATGTCCTTGACCTTCAGCTGATATTGATTTATCTAATTGTTCGTTTTGTTCATCGGAATGACTTTGATCATCAGACTCTACCGGACTCAGTTCACGGCTTTCATGCTGATTCCATAGTCCCAAATACTGCAAGCCATCCGCTATGTTTGCTATGTTCAGATTCTCTCTAACATGATTGTCACACTCCTCAGATTGGAAAGTAATCTCCTCAAACCGGCCGTGCATTGAGGCACATCCGTGCTTACAACATTCGGGAAGTTGAAGGCTGCCCTGATTGTGTGAAAGAAAATCCATGAGGGAGCCGCTTGAAGTATGATTTGACACACAATTGCGGCAGAAACCTTGGTTTGCAAAACGAGGAGTTTCAACGATTCCTGGTCCAGATTGCCATTCAGGTACCAAGGAAGCAATTTCCCCATCTATCATATCTGCTATACTGGTAACATCCTGATCGGTAATGTCAAGTTCTGCAACCATCTCAGTCGCCACACTTATCGCTGTGTCCATCTCTATGTCAAATGGGAAATAAATATTCCGAACGCGGCCTGTGTCATACAATTAAGTCACACCATTAAATGTATACCGGTAGCATTAAAGCCGTGCCAAAGCACCAATGTTGAACAAAAAGTACGGGTGCGTGGGGGAATTTAAAGCACAAAGATATGACACGCGGCATACAAGTTAATTCCTTTATATACAGTAAATAGATAAATAGATAGATATCGCATGTATAAAGACTTTATGAAATGAAAATTGAAAATTGTACCTTCTTTGTCAGAAATTCTCAGTCTCAAAAATATGCTACCGTCGTCTTTCTTCTTGCCCTTGATACTTATGTCAACATGTTCAGAGGGTTCTTCATCATCATGGTGCTCAAAAAGTTCAATTCCACAAGGTTCATTATCCACTGGATGATAATAACAGTCTCCTTCATAACCAAAGCCATTTGAGTATTCATTACTGAAGTTACTATAGCTTCGATGGAGATCGTAGAGCGGCTGTCTGATGAGGGAACCGAAGTCATCCAATTCTCCACTGTCTACAGGTCTCAAATCATATTCATAATCATCGATTTGAAGAAAAGGGTCATCTAGAAGCTCCCTCGCAGAAAGCCTTAGAGACACCGTGGCCAAGCATTTATCAACAAATTGCCGCACTTCTGGATCTTTAACTTTAAACAAAGCATCAGGCTTTTTGCCCTGGTGACAGAAAATGCGAATGAAATAT
>Ga0099826_10004130_pt1 | contig 10093 bp, 8 predicted proteins | sample Mtrugardesep15_FD_76830 | JGI IMG/M metagenome (GOLD analysis project Ga0099826, IMG submission 76830) | Root nodule microbial communities of legume samples collected from California, USA - M. trunc garden sep15 | ecosystem: Host-associated > Plants > Roots > Nodule | place: USA: California...
AGGTCCTCCATACAACCTACTTTTGATTATGGGTTTTTTGTGCATAGTTCTTTCCTTTATGTTATCGATAATGGGTGATCATTTTTCTTCTTATTGGCTTTGCTTCCTTAAGGACTAAATGGTTTTTTGTCCACATGTTTGCTTCCTATGAAGTTGATAAGTATTAATGGCACAGTGCAACATTAATTGTGGTTGGTGGCTGAAACAAACCTGAACATGTGTGATTTGTAAAACAGAAAAGCAATTTTTCAGCGGTAGTTAACTACCGTTGGGTCCAGCCGCAGTTAACTGCTGCCGGTTTGACGAACGATGGTTAACTACCGCTGAGGAATTTTAAGTCATTTACATGTGTCATTAGGAAGCATTTGAAGTCAGAAAAGCAATATTCTTATTTTAATGGACCACGCGAAATTCTTTGCCTATAAATAGCCAAGCATACTGCAAGGCATGTACATTGAATTTTGAGCATACAAGTTCAAAAATTCAACGCTCTCTTTTGTTCTTCAAATATAAAAAACATAAATATTTTTTTAACTTTTTAAAAAGATATAAACACTTTAAATTCATTCAAAAAAATTGTAAAGGTTCTTATTGAAGAAGAAAGATAAGAGAAAGAATGTTGTATAAACTCGTTTGTTGAAACAAGTGTGTAAGTTAAGGTGAAAATATTTGATGTAAGAAAGATATAAACATTTTAAGTTCATTCAAAAGAATTGTAAAAGTTCTTATTGAAGAAGAAGAATAAGAGAAAGAATATTGTATGAACTCGTTTGTTGAAACAAGTGTGTAAGTTATACAACTAACAGAATTTAAAGAGGGCATAAAAACAAATGAATCAACATTCATTGGAAGGGCATATCCCAACCAAGTATTACAACCAACTTGCATTGCTAGGAGTTAAATATTTGATGAATTTAAAGAGTTTATACAACATTCTTTCTCTTATTCTTCTTCTTCAATAAGAACCTTTACAATTCTTTTGAATGAATTTAAAGTGTTCATATCTTTCAAGAAGATATGAGAAAAGAAGGAGTTGAAAATAAGTTATAACTCAGCTATCAAGTAGGTAAACTCACAATTGTGTGGGGGACAAGAAGTAACATGTAATAGGTGAACCATAATGATATTGGCAGGGAATTTAAGGTTAATACTCTGAAAGTGAAGCAGTATTGGGGTGACTCCTCAATGAGGCCCACTATTTAATATTTTGGATGAATATATATTTTATCCAACTCACTTGTTTAATTACTCATAGTCCAATATAATGATCTAACTCAATGAGGCTCTCTAAAAGTATAGCGTTTTCTTTTATTGTTCTATTTTATTTGATGTATTCTATCTTTCCTTCTATTATTTTTTTTAAAGGAATCTTTCCTTCTATTATTGTTTGTGCCACTTTTGATTATTCTTTTGTGTTGTGTTTGTGTGTCATTAATTAAAAAGGACGAAGCTTTATCTTTGTTCATCTTCTCCAAGTAGAAGGTTTAATCCTATTGGGTAAAGGTTTAATCCTAATCCTTTTTTCATATTTTATTTTTGAGCATTTATTTGACTCCATTTCATCTCGTGTCTTCAGTTATCATTTTTCTTTGAAACACTAGTCTCAATGTTAAAACTAAGAATTAACTCGACCTCAGAACCTAGAATTGATCAAATTTCTGTTTTATTTTTTATTTTTTTTATTGTGTATTGTTCTTAATTATCTCAACACCAAACATAATTCTGCTTAAAGAAGAACAAAGCATATATCCCCATCATTAATAAAAAGTAAGCTGCATTTAACAGTTATTGAAAGGAGGAGTGTTATTTGAACAACCAATTTAGTGACAACTATAATTTACAAAGAGAAAGTAGGTATTTGCACAGAAACCAAAAGAAAAGAGAAATAAAGTAAAAAATAATGTGAGAATGAAAGAAGGTTGTCACAAAAGTTGTCACCAAATGGATGTTCAAATATCATGGTTTCTCTAAAGTCACTTAAGTAAACAACCATCCTCTTCTCTGCGACTCTTGAAACCATAGCCTATACAGAATATAATCCCTAAAAAAATCCTTGCTCAAATTTAACCTTGCTTAAACCTTTCTCAAATCTACTAGCTCTTGATAACTAAACATCATTTGAAGCTAAGGAAACCAAAACAACAACCTAAAACCATTTTGAACAAGAGAAATGCTAACAACACATTATATTACTTTTCTATCAAAAACTTCGTTTAAAAGTGTAAACCAATAATTCCATTTCTTTGACTGTTGATTTTTTGTTTAAAAACCAGAGAATTATTGTGAAAAACCCCAGATATTTAGTTATAAAATAAACCCAAATGATTTTAATTTTATCAACTTTTTAAGGAAAATGTTAATAAGTACCCTAAAAGCACTCTTTAACAACCTTAAAATAAAAAATAAAAAAATAAATATCTATATATTTAACGCATTGAAAATTAAAATTTATCTTTTTAATTAATAATTAATTTCTTAACTTGAAATCATTAAAGAGTGCTATTAGGCATTCGCTAGCACAACCCATTTTTAATTATAATAATTCAATATACATATATCATATCTGCAAAGGAAACACCGATATGGTCATTATATTGGGATCATGCCAAATACTACTCAACCAGATTTGTTGACTTAACCATAAGACTGAAGGATTGGCCAAGAAGTCTTGGCTCAACCGGTAAAAATGTAAAAATTGTCAGGCTGAACACCGTAACAGGAGTTCGAACCCTGGCTCCTACACTTGCGTGTATGAGTTCTAAAGTGGCTATTGGGATTTCGTCTATATACTAAAAAACCGTGCATGATTGTAATCAAATGCAACTAAATTCAGCCTTATATGTGTTGACATGGAGAAACAACAGCATCCATAACATTATTTTTTAAAAGTAATTTTTCTTTTAGCACAAAAAGGAAAACAACCAATCCGATAGATCTTAAAACCACCATTACTTTCACCAACGACTCACATGGTTTTCGGTCTTTAAATGGTATCTGAAAGAAACAAAACTTTGGATTTGATTGCAAGTATCAAAACTGTCCTCTACCAAAAATAAATATCCATGGGCAAAATTACCAGAGATTCAACAGAAAACTGTTATCATACAATTGAATCCGGATTTTGATCGCCCAGCTGTATTGCCTCCTGACTCCATATATTTCCCATATTCACTCAAACATGACCAGACACAATCAGTTGGATGGAGTAATCAATGAACTTTAACAAGTTCAAAGTCATAAACCAACCATGAATTTGGTGGTATGTTTTCACTTTCACCATCCTTCTTAGACCTGAAACATGCACATATTAGAGAAGGTTATAGAGATTCTAGAGAACAAGAAATAGAGTAAGGAAAATTATATTAATTAAACACATGATTTAAACCACATACGTCATTGATGGTGGAACAACAAGTCTTCTCTTTTCTCCAACTCGCATGCCTGATAACCATGAATATATAAAATTAAATGCATGTTGGAGCACGTATCTCAATAGTATCTAGAGAAATATTATATTTCAATTTTAATAAAAACAAATCCTCAATTAGAGAAAATAAAAGTGGCAATGTTTAAATTATTACCTTCAAGACCAATATCCCAACCCTCAATAACTTCTCCTTTACCTGCAAACGCAAATGCCGATGCAAGTGTAAGAACCATGTACACAATAGTCATATCCAGATAATAAAGGGTTCTGAGAAATGGTGATATGTTACCAAGGCGAAATTTGAAAGGAGCTTCGCCAGCATTTGATTCAACCACCACCCCATTTTCCTTCAACTTGCCAGTGTAATTGATGCTGATCTGTAAGCAAAGGACATTCATTTAAATCAAATCAAATCAAATCTGCAATTAATGTTTGTCTTCATAGAGGCAGTCACTAGTCACTAAAATATTTTAAATCATTTAACAGAACTACCTTTTTCCCTATTGCAGCAATTTTCCCATTTTCTTTCCCTGTCTCAAGCTCTTGAATAACTAGTCCATTTGACAATGTTCTAACTTGGGAAGGCTTGGTATCCTCCACATTATTTCCATCCTCTTCCATCATCTCAGTACTTTGCTCAACCGATACAGGCACGTCAGAATTTACGACTTCACTGCCCTGACTTTTACTTTTCTTCTTCTTTTTCTTAACTTTCTTATCTTCGGATTGATTTCCTTCAGGATTGTCTTGAGCACCATTGTCCACACTGCTGCACCAGGAATAATAACCAAGATTATTGCACAAAATAAGTTGTAGTATGTTAGGGACCAAGAGTGGATGATATTAAATGTGTAGATTCAACCATCTTTCCTTTTTATCATCGCTTTTTTACAAATGTTTTGTTGCTACTTATCAGTTGTTTTCAAAGTTCAAGGTCACATCAAGTATTTCACAGGTTTTCTATAAAAATTGGATGGTAAATAATTGATAAATTCAAAGATGAATCAATTATGATACATCTACTCGGTGAAGTTATTTTTTTCCCAAAAAAGTAAATGCATTGGGTTAGACCTTTTAACTCACAGCATGAAACATATATCAACGAAAACATGACTACAATTAGGAGAGTTACTATTCCACAAATATGCACTGGCCGGTAACAAAATGGGAGCGCATACAAAAGAAATACGAGGAACAAAATTGTAACTTTCTAAAAAACGAATATGAAAAGCGTGCAAAGAATATGTAACTTGAAAAAATAGAATACTGGAAACAAAAATGTAGAATGCAAAAATGAAAAAGGAGAGATTTAGATTGTTAACAGTTTGAGTGAGTATAAGTGGATGACGGAGAAAATTTAAGCGTACACTTTAAGATGGGGTAACATAGGATGAAGGCTAACAGTTTTCTCGAGTGTTGCATGAGTTAATGATTTTCTTGGTTATTGGATCACTTCCTTAAATGACTAGTTATTTGTATATAGAAAAACAATTCTTTAATCATTAAATGCTTCCCTTTTTCCCAAGATTTTAAGATTAGAAATGCAACATCTCTTTAATTGTACTTTGGTCTATGCCTACCGTTTCGATCTCTCTAACGAATAAAGAAGTCAAAAACTGAATAACAGTAGTGCTCAGAATATTTGTGATCTGTTTATATTAGACTTGAAACACCTCAAACATTGATTCTATTAAAAACACGCTGTGAGATGCTGTGAGAAAATTGCTTTAGAATTCGTGTTTTCCCATTTGGTGGTCTGTGAAATCTAAAACAAAATACTGTAGAGGGATGTCATAAGATCGTATGATTTATTTTATCTAATATTCAACAAAATACTACTATTACTAGGAAGTATGAAACAAAGGATAATAAACAAGTAATATGCATTAAGGATGATGATGGAAAAGTATTAGTCATAGAACAAAATATGAAGAGCAGATAGAAGAGTTATTTTTATAAAACTTTTAAACGAAGGACAAGAGATAACATTAAACTCTAATAGACATAACACTTGATAGGAGAAAAAAGTATTCCTATTACCAAAGAAATTTATAAAATCCAAAGGTAAAAATTGAAGAAGACTGATAATGGTAAGATAGTTTGCTGCGTACCCGAATCACAGCAACTCACAGAATATAGAAAATAAGGAATTAAAATGCACAACTACTGGAATAACAGTGTATTATTTCTAAATGTGAAAGATAACTGCAAAAGGATGAATAGCCTAAGGCCCACAGAGCCAAGCTCCTACAGAGAACAATATTGTCTGTCCATAACTACCACTGATGATTTCCCCAGATACTCTTCCTCTCCCCTCAGTCCTCCTATAACTGACTCCCCTGAGTTGGATAACACACTACCCCCACTCCCTGCCACATAAGCATGCCCTTTCTTCTCTCTTAAATTTTCCCAACATAAATTTCCATTGAGGACTAGGAAATGAGTCATGAGAACCCACAGTTGGGGTCCTAACATAGTTGGACCAAATGATATACCTATCGAGTTAAGGGAGGGACTAGGATTAAAAAGGCATAAGATGGCTCACATCGTTGTTCAAAGAGATTATTAGGTCTAAGAGCAAAGCAAAGGAATGATGGAGAAGTCCTTTTATTCCTGTCCTAATTTTAATAACAAAATTCACTAGCAAAACTGCACAAATTTAGGGGTATTTAACTCATAAGTCACAAGCTTTGTGAAAGACCAATTAAGAAAAGATTAAGACAACATATCCCCATCACAAGAAATTGACTTGGTTTACTGCCAAAGAGATGAATGATGGAAGCTATATCCCTTACTATGACAATGGAGAGATATTGGATTAAGCAAAAAGACTACACTTACTTTTCAATTGTTGGCTTCGGATGTTGCTCTTTCTTTTCAGAAAACTTATCAGTCAAACCATCGGACTCTGCTGTCTCTTTGTCGGCTTTGTAATCTTGAATGATACCTTCTCCATTTGCGTTGTCACCTTCAGGATCTGAAGCTTTGTTTGTTTGTTCTTTCTTTCTCCTCTTTGTTTTCTTTTGAGAATCTGTTTCAGAGGAAGGCAATGCAACACTGTCTGAAATCTTAACATCCCTGCTAATTTGCCATAGGTTATCAGATAATAAAAATTAGTCTTTTCTCTTTTTTGCCAGGATGTAACACAATTTTAATTCGAATCACAGTGAAAATGGCAGTGATACAGTATGAAGTTTTGGAGACAATTCTGAACATGACATCTACATGGAGATTAACTAAAAAAATTTATTGTAAGGAAAGTGGTTTCTTCTTATGCTTAACTTATTTAAGCATTTGAGGGATTTCATCTGATACTATTGTAAAATGACAAACTTTTTGTAGTAGTTGAAAAGAGCACAATTTTAGGAAGAACAAAATGCACAGTAGATTGAAAGGTAAATTCAAGAGAAGTCATACCAGAAGGTAATTATTTAAAACAGTATAATTTCTAGTAAAATATGTATTGCCTATATTCCGTAAATAATTTATACGAGGAAGGACAGCTTAGGTGTCTGTTGCATCATCAATACAGCTGATTTTGTGAGTTCTGTTGCATATATCCAGGACATGAAGAGTATTTCGACAACTTCTCCATATCAAATACCACATGTTATAGAGTTATTCTAGTATTACGGTATTACCTGATTATATAAATAGAAGTAGCTAAAAAAAACTCACCCATTAACTGTGTCCTGATTACTGTGTTCATTTCCCTGAGGCAGGTTAAGCTGTGAAGAAGGTAGTATTTTATCAGCAGCAAAAAGTGTCTTCTCCCTTGACCGCTCCTTCCTTTTTCTCTTTGGTTTTTCATCCTGTCCTTGACCAACCTGTAAAGAAGGTAGTATTTTATCCGTGGTTTCAGCTTTCCTGCATCATACCAAAGACAAAAATGATCAACAACCAAACCAGAAATCTTTACAAGTAACAACAAAAGGAAGTTCGTAAATGCATTGTCAGTTCTCCTTTCAAGTTCAAGAACATTGCCTTTGAAAGCAGATGCAGAACAAAGGTGCAAGCAAAATACTTTGCCAAAGTGAATAGCTATTAGGTATTAAAAAGATAGTAATTAAAATTTGATATATGCATGAGAAGTTTTAGGACTTGTTACAATTAATTTGTATCAAACATAACTTTTAATGATTATCACTATAATAGCAATACTTATTAAAAAAAATCAAAAGTAAAGGCAACTGGCAACCAATAAAACTCTTACTATAGCGGAATACGAGTAAGGGTCAGACTCATGATATTACTTGTAAAGGAGGAAAGGACATGAATACACCATTTTCACTTTGGTATCCACTTAAAAATTAGGTGAAATATTCAGTGGCGAGTCTTCTACGAAATATCAACCCCGAATTTTTCAGCTGCAATGTTAACGGAATACCAGTCTGACTCTTAGAAGAAAATAAAAAAAATAGCGTGATGCATTAATTGTAATCAATTAACCAAATCCGAGAGATGACGCCCACAAAACCAGCATCATTTAAGCCTGTTGATTTATGTACGATATGGCCATGCCAAATGTAAGAAAGATCCACAAGCATTTTTAAAATATAAAAGAAAGCAAATCCCGTCAAAGTAAAAAGTAACCGCCACCATGAGCCAGACATGCCACCATCTCACCAGTGTCTTTTTCACTCACTCGTTAATTCGAGGAGGCATTTGCCAACAGCCAAAAGCCAAGTGGTGGCATAGATTCATATAAGTCGGACAGAGATGTGAGTCAACACGTGGTTGCCACTATACTTTACATTGCCACATGGGTCATTTGAAACAAACACGTGCATTTATAAACAACAAAAACCCAACAGCATTAAAATTTGAAATGAATTTTCGCAAATGAAGCACACTAAAGAGAACCAACTTGACATTCCAAAAAAACTGACCAGAATTAAGTTTTGAACATTTAAAGAGAACCAGCTTGACACTAAATAGAAGTCTTGTCTCATGAATTAGTTTGAAATAAAAAGGAGGTATGAGAAAAAAGGCATCAGTCTGGGATATAAATAGCAACCTGCCTCATCTTTAAATCAAGCACTCGTAATATTTCCGCGGAAATGAAGAACCCTAAATTCATTATTTCAAAGTTTCAAGACTTTTGTATAAATACAATAGTTTGGCCTAATTTTCCAAATTAATCTAACATTTCATCCTGTGAACAACAAATATAGAGAGCAATAACAGTTTCTTATAAGTATAACAAGAACTCAAGACATGAACACTCACTTATCATCAGGTTGCTGCTGGTGCTGTTCATTTCCTGCCAGAAGATCCTCGTCCGTGTTCATTTTTGGCTCATCTTGCACAGCATTATCTAGATCGGTGGAATGTTCATTACTAGAACTCTTGGTTTCTTTTTCCTTTCCCTTCTTTTTCTTTTTTGACTTTTTCATATCCCCAACATCCGGAACAGTGGAAGGAACTGCCAACTGGTCTGAAGGTTCAGCTTCCCTGCTTCAGTACAAACATAATGTATGAACAAAGGCAAGAACAATTAAATATTCAGTATCTCTAAAAGGGAAGACTTAAAATCTGAGAAAAGCAAGTGTGTATTTGAACAATGGTATTGAATTGAGAAGAGTCACCTATGAGTTTGAATATCTGCGACAACATTGTCGGTTTTCAATTTTGTTTCAATAGTAATATTCTCACGGTCTTCACCGTCTTTTTTGCCATCATCAACTGCTTCTTTGTCAACATTATCAACCATTTCCTGATCCAAGAGATTCTGGGCCGTGTTCATTTTTGGCTCATCTTGTGCAGAATTATCTGGTTCGGTGGAATCGCCATTACTAGAACTCTTGGTTTCTTTTTCCTTTCCCTTCTTTTTCTTTTTTGACTTTTTAATATCTCCAACATCCGGAACAGTGCAAGGATCGGCCAAGTGATCATAAGGTTCAGCTTCCCTGCTACAGTACAAACATAATTTATAAACAAAGGCAAACAAATACAAATTTACAATCTCCAAGAGGGAAGCAAGCGTGTATTTGAACAATGATATTGAATTGAGAAGAGTCACCTGTGAATCTGACTATCTGCAACAGCATTGTCAGTTTCCAATTTTGTTTCAGTAGCACTATTCTCTTGGTCTTCACCGTCTTTTTTGCCAGCATCAACTGTTTCTCTGTCAATATTATCATGCATTTCCTGATCCAAGAGATCCTGGGCCGTGTTCATTTTTGGCTCATCTTGTGCAGCATTATCTAGTTCAATGGAGGTTTCTTCTTCCTTTCCCTTCTTTTTCTTTTTTGACTTTTTAGTATCACCAACATCCGGAACAGTGGAAGGAACTTCCAACTGATCTGAAGGTTCAGCTTCCCTGCTTCAGTACAAACATAATTTGAGAACAAAGGTAAGAACAAATAAAAATTTACTATCTCTAAAAGGGAAGACCTTAAAATGAGAAAAGCAAGTGTTTATTTGAACAATGATATGCATTGAGAAGAGTCACCTATGAATCTGACTCTCAGCGACAGCATTGTCAGTTTTCAGTTTTGTTTCAATAATACTGTTCTCATGGTCTTCACTGTCTTTTTTGCCAGCATCAATTGCTTCTTTGTCAAAACAATCTTCCATTTCCTGATCCAAGACCCTTACAAAGGATTTATTCTTCTTGCAAAGAGAAGAAATTGGTAGACTATCTTCATCATCAATTTCCTGAGA
>Ga0099826_10004131_pt1 | contig 10091 bp, 7 predicted proteins | sample Mtrugardesep15_FD_76830 | JGI IMG/M metagenome (GOLD analysis project Ga0099826, IMG submission 76830) | Root nodule microbial communities of legume samples collected from California, USA - M. trunc garden sep15 | ecosystem: Host-associated > Plants > Roots > Nodule | place: USA: California...
GACTTTGTAGTGTCGCATATACGGAGGCAAGCAAATAAGGTTGCTCATAGTATCTCTAGAGCTTCCTTATCTAACTCTAGCCCCCATATTTTTAATATTGTACCAACTACTTTGTACCCATTGATTTTGAATGAAATGGCTTAACTTTGGCTTTGCTAAAAAAAAATGCTTAAAGTCATGGCCACGTGACAACTTACTTTTATACTTTATATACATTAAGATTAAGATATTGAGATATATAGGGTACAAGCATGAATTATCAAGTAACATATATTTTAGTTATGAACTAAACCATAAATAATACAAGGTTCGGTAACACTAATAGTATCGATCACATTAATCAACCAAACTAGATAAATAGGATTAAGCAGATAATAGCAAGCAGGTAGCAGCAACTCGTAAGAATTGATATTAGGATTTGTTCGGCAATAACAAATTTCAATCCATGTTCCAAATTAGAATAGTAGAAAGGGTTTAGGTCCATGCTTAAAAAGTATGCAAGGAATACAAGCGGTTGAAAAGAATGATATATATACGCATAGAATTTAATATTTTTCCAAGCATAATGAAATATTTCTTCGATGTATTGTCTTTTTTGAAAAAACTGAAAGGTTGGAATTGATTTGCATTGCAATATAGATTCACATAGTATTATAGTAAGATGAACGATCTGAGTTTGTGGTCAGAGATCCAATAGGAGGACTATAGAGCATATAGGAGGAACATACAATTTAAATAGATTTAACTCTCCTTACTATGGAATCTATAGATCTATTCTACCATTCCTAAACCACCAAAGTCTAGAATCAGACACCTTTCCTAAGTGTTACGCCGACTTTATCCAATACTATCATTCTTAATCCTGTCTCATCTAGTATTTTCATACATTTAGTGTAACATTCTCATCTCTGTTACACTAAGCTTACTCTCGTGTTGACATTTTACCTCCCGATGTTTTGTCTTATGCAACATCATGTTGTTGTGTGCAAGTGTGAGTTATATGTCCATATTGATCACCTTATAAGTAAGAGGACCCATAAACTAATTGTCTTAAGGTTTTGGGTAAGAGTGTGGTGTCTCTCTTACTTGTGCGGTGTTCTAGCCTCGATGTGGACGGTCCCCCAAGCTCCCCTCACTGACCCAACACATCAATGGTCTTAAAATTGTACAAGATTATCCCTTTAGCTAGAGTGGTACATTGTTATCACAAAATCCTTGAGAAAATATAGACGGTACAAGATTATTATCCCTTTAGTTTGAATATAGACTGTCAACCATGTTTTTTACTTGTAAATATATTGCCCTTTTCATGGGGAATAAGAGAAAATTACAATCTGGTTAACAAATTCAAAAAGTTATTGTCCTCTTACATTTCTCTCGTGTAATTACAATGAGATGAGTTACTTTATTTAGTTGCGATTTTCACTACTCCCTGAAATTTGAACATAATGAAAATATAGCAAGCTGCTTGTTGATGGAAAAAAAATTACATGAATGGCCTTATAAATTTCACAATAGAAATGATATCCGGTATGTATACAAATCTTCACAAGTTATAGTTAGTTTTTAAGCCTATTGAAATGAGATAATAAAAAAATTGCAGCATAAACAAGTCAATTATACTAAGCAGTCTTTATTATTTATTCTTTTGATCCTATTTTTCTACCTCATGAGTTACAGGGTTTTACTTTACACGGTAAATTTAACTATAGCCCCACTTAGTAATCATTCACAAAATTTCTGACTTAAAAGAAAAAAGTTTCACCTCTTTCTGACAACAAGTCAAGCTCAGTCAGAAGAAGAGCTATCACTAGTTAAAGAAAGGCTTAATTGTACTTTTGGACCCTTATCTTTCCAAAAGTTGTGGTTATAGACCCCTAACTAATTTAAATACAAAACAGACCCTTATGTTTTGATTCTTTGGCAGTTTTGGACCCCCACCCCATTGTTGACTTGGTCATTGCTGACGTGGCACCCACATCCCATTAGTGAGGTGTCACATGGCTGACGTGGACGAATTAAAAAAAGTAATAAAAAAAAATAATACATGTGGCACCTCACTAATGGGATGTGGGTGCCACGTTAGCAACGACCAAGTCAACAATGAGGTGGGGGTCTAAAACTGCCAAAGAATCAAAACATAAGGGTCTGTTTTGTATTTAAATTAGTTAGGGGTCCATAACCGCAACTTTTGAAAAGATAGGGGTCCAAAAGTGCAATTAACCTTAAAGAAATGAATCTCATCACTTAATGTCATGATTATCATCGACTTCCTCTACCTAATAACAAATAGTCAACATCATTATTTCATTCTGTTTATAAACATTGTACGATTATTGTTATTATTATTGTAATTATGGTTAGCTCAATATAGGACCATGACTGTAAACTATTATATATATATTTAAGCACAGTTGCTGCAATGGAATAGACAACACATTATTCACCATTTTCTAACTTGGCATCAGAGCTTTAAGCTTGAAAGCTCTCATCGATCCAATCATGTCATCCGCTGCCAACACAAACCAGAAAAATGACCTTCCCACAATAGTTTCTGTCAAGTTGGACAGAGACAACTATCCATTATGGAAATCATTGGTCCTTCCATTGATCAGAGGCTGCAAACTTGATGTTTACATGTTGGGGACAAAAGCATGCTCAGATCAGTTTGTCACATCAGGTGAAACAACAAGGAAAGCCAATCCTGACTATGATGATTGGATTGCTCGAGATCAAGCACTCCTAGGATGGCTAATCAACTCCATGACAACAGACATAGCCACACAGTTACTACACTGTGAAACATCCAAGGAAATTTGGGATGAAGCCCAAAAGCTTGCAGGAGCTCATACAAAGTCAAGGACAATCTACCTCAAATCAGAATTTCATAATACTCGTAAAGGGGACATGTAGATGGAGCAATATCTCATGAAAATGAAAACTCTTGCAGACAAGTTGAAACTTGCAGGGTCACCAATTTCAAACTTTGACTTGATGATCCAAATTCTGAATGGATTAGATGCTGACTATAATCCAGTGGTAGTTAAGCTTGCTGATATGATTGATCTCAGTTGGGTTGAATTTCAATCCCAATTACTAGCTTTTGAAAGCAGAATAGATCAACTCAACAACTTGAGTGGTCTTACAATCAATGCATCTGCAAATTTTGCAAGCAAGGCTGAGTATAAAGGAAACAAACAGGGAACACGAGGCAATTGGAGAGGTTCCAACTTTAGAGCAATGAGAGGAGGTAGAGGAAGAGGAAGGATGTCTAAACTCATATGTCAGGTATGCAATAAAACTGGTCACACTGCTGTACAATGCTACCATCGATTTGATAAGTCCTATACAGGTTCAAATAACTATTATGAGACTGTAAAACAAGGAACTCATAGTGCCTTCATAGCCTCACCCCATTATGGTTAAGACTATGAGTGGTATTTTGATAGTGGGGCTAGCAATCATGTCACACACCAAAGTGGCAAACTTCAAGATCTTGGTGAGAACAGTGGTAAGAATTCTCTACTTGTTGGTAATGGTGAAAAACTAAAAATATTAGCTTCTGGTTATACTAAGTTAAATGATGGCAACCTGCATAATGTATTATATGTGCCTGAAATCACCAAAAACTTGTTAAGTGCATCCAAGCTCACTGCTGACAATAATGCTATTGTTGAATTTGATGAGAAATGTTGTTATGTGAAGGACAAACCAACAGGGAAGGCACTTCTAAAGGGGAGGTTTAAGGATGGCCTATACCAACTCTCAACCAATAAAGAACCATCAACCAATAAAGATCCATGTGTCTACATGTCTCTCAAAGAAAATTGGCATAGGAAATTTGGACATCTCAACAATAAAGCACTGGAAAAGGTGTTGAAAGATTGCAATGTAAAGACATCACCTAGTGACCAATTTACATTTTGTGAAGCCTGTCAATTTGGCAAACTTCACCTACTACCCTTCAAATCATCTTCCTCTCATGCTAAAGAACCTTTAGATTTGATTCATACTGATGTATAGGACCCAACACCAATTTTATCTCAATCAAATTTTAAATACTATGTGCATTTTATTGATGATTTCAGCAGATTCACTTGGATTTTTCCCTTAAAACAAAAATCAAACACTATACATGCTTTCAATCAGTTCAAAAATTTAGTTGAAAATCAATTTGACAAGAAAATAAAAATGATTCAGTGTGATGGTGGAGGTGAGTTCAAGCCTGTCCAAAAACTTTCCATAGAATCTGGTATCCAATTCAGAATGTCATGTCCATATACCTCTCAACAAAATGGGAGAGCTGAAAGAAAACATAGGCATGTAGCTGAACTAGGATTGACACTGCTAGCACAAGCCAAAATGCCACTCTCATACTGGTGGGAAGCCTTCTCTACTGTTGTCTATCTAATAAATAGATTGCCATCATCTGTGAATACAAATGAAAGTCCATACTCATTGTTGTTCAAGAAAGACCCTGACTACACTGCCTTGAAACCTTTTGGTTGTGCCTGCTACCCTTGCCTCAAACCATACAACCAGCACAAACTTCAATTTCACACGACTAGATGTGTATTCTTAGGATACAGCAGTTCTCACAAAGGCTACAAATGTGTCAATTCACATGGAAGAATTTTTGTGTCAAGACATGTAGTCTTCAACGAAAATCATTTTCCCTTCCAAGAAGGTTTTCTGGATACAAGAAATCCTATAAAAACTGCTACTAATGAAATTTCTACAGGGTTACCTTTTTATCCTGCAGGTGTTACTACTAACAACACAACTGAGGAAACCAGCAATATTGTTGATCACGAAGAGCAAGAATTAGATGACAGTAACACAATAACAGATCAACTAGTGTTGGGTGGTAGCTTTGAGAATACACATGAGAACAATCTCAGGGAAAGTGACAGTGAAACGAAAGACTCACCAGAAGCAGTTGGAACACCTGAAAACAATTCACCATTGGATGAGAACAAGAGGCAAGGTAGGAATATACAAGCCTAAACTACCTTACATAGGGCTCACTGAGGAACTCAAAGAAGACAAGGAACCAAAAAGTGTAAGAGAAGCATAAGTCAAGCCATAATGGAAAGAAGCGATGGATGCAGAATACAAGGCTCTAATGAACAACAAAACATGGACATTGGTACCATTTCATGGACAAGAAAATATCATTGATTCAAAGTGGATCTACAAAACAAAATGCAAGGCAGATGGCACAATTGAAAGGAGGAAAGCGAGACTTGTTGCTAGAGGCTTTCAACAAACAGCTGGATTGGATTATGATAAAACATTCAGCCCGGTTGTCAAAGCAAGCACTGTAAGAATCATTCTATCTATTGTTGTACATCTCAATTGGGAAGTTAGACAACTAGATATAAATAATGTTTTCTTGAATGGCAACCTCAAAGAAACTGTTTTCATGCATCAACCTGAAGGGTACATAGATAAAACCAAACCACATCACATATGCAGATTGACCAAGGCAATATATGGCTTAAAGCAGGCCCTAAGGGATTGGTACGACAGTTTAAGGCACACATTATTGACTTGGGGATTTCAAAACACCAAGAGTGACTCATCTTTGTTTGTTTTAAGGGAGACTAGTCACACTACATTTCTACTTATCTATGTTCATGACATAATAATCATTGGCAGTAATAACAAGTTCCTAGAGGCCTTCATCAGTCAACTTAATCTTACCTTTTCATTGAAAGATCTCAGAAACCTTCATTACTTTTTAGGAATTGAAGTTCATAGAGACAATAGTGAGATGTACTTGAAACAAACAAAGTACACAAAAGACTTGCTCAAGAAATTCAACATGGAAAATGCATCATCCTGCCCTACACCAATGGTAACTGGTAGACAATTCACAACTGAAGGGGAGCCAATGTCCAATCCTAGACTCTACAGACAGGCTATAGGTGCGTTACAATATGTAACCAACACAAGACTTGACATAACCTTTGTTGTCAATAAGCTCGCTCAATACATGAGCTTTCCAACCACAGATCACTGGCAAGGAATAAAGAGAATACTGAGGTATCTCCATGGTACGACAAATCTAGGCTTGCAAAGTAAACCATCAACTGATCTTGACATAGCAAGGTTCTCAGATGCAGATTGGGCAACAAGCACAGATGATAGAAAGTCTATGGCAGGTCAATGTGTGTTCCTTGGTGAAACTTTGATTTCTTGGTCTTCAATAAAGCAAAAAGTGGTGTCCAGGTCAAGTACTGAATCAGAGTATAGAGCCTTAGCTGATCTAGCAGCAGAAGTGGCATGGCTCAGGTCACTACTTGCAGAACTCAAAGTGCCAATACATAGAAAGCTAGTTTTGTGGTGTGATAACTTGAGTGCTAAGGCACTAGCTTCCAATCCGGTTATGCATGCCAGGTCTAAACACATTGAGATAGACGTTCACTACAAACGTGATCAGGTCCTTCAAAATGAAGTCGCAGTTGCCTATGTTCCTTCTGCAGATCAAATTGCAGACTGCCTAACCAAAGCTCTCACTCACACTAGATTCAACATCTTGAGGGACAAACTTGGAGTGACAGAGTCACCATCAGTTTGAGAAGGGGAGTTAAAGAAATGAATATCATCACTTAATGTCATGATTATCATTGACTTCCTCTACCTAATAACAAATAGTCAACATCATTATTTCATTCTGTTTATAAACATTGTACATTATTGTTATTATTATTTTAATTATGGTTAGCTCAATTATAGGACCATGACTGTAAACTATTATGTATATTTAAGCACAGTTGCTGCAATGGAATAGACAACACATTATTCACCATTTTCTAACTTCACGTCTTCGAAATGCCAATCATTTGCAACCATTTCACGAATTACTGCTTCTGCGTTTGGAAAGGTTAAGTGAAGATAAGAATAGAGAAGGAGAGAAGAGAGTGTGAGTATCGTTGAAGTTGAAAAGTGTCACTTTTTGTTTTCTTCCTTCTAAGTGAAAACGAAAAGTAATAGTAGTGTTGTTAACCATATGCTAATTAATTACATTATTGTCCATGAACGTGTAAGTGAAATGTGGTCCCCGTGAGCTTTGCTCAATTGATAGAGATATTGTATAATTTATGTAGAGTTTGAGATTCAAACTCCGAAACTCAACTTTTTTACGTTTAAACGTGTGAGCTTCAGCCACTATGCTACTAAAAGAAAAAAAAAGTAAGTGAAATGTAAAATTGTACTAAAGAATATTAACCAAAACAATTTTTATAATATAAGGTCAAAATAATTTTCTTTTTTCCAATGTTAAATTATTGTTCATAACAGTTGTGAATGTTTAAATGACATTGGATTAGTGTTTCAGGCTTTCGAGATTTTTTGTTTTTAAGTTAATTTAATATTTCGTCACTCAAAAATAAAGATAATTTAATTAATATTTCATAAAAAAAAAAATATCTTCTTTTCTATCAACTAGCGACATTGTAATATGCAGAGACCAGGTTTAAACTATGGATTTTTCACTTATTCATCTTGAATGGTGAAGTTCTTGTCATTAGATTATTTGACCCAAAAAATAATTCATTTATTAAGGTGAACAAGTGAACAACTCATGTTCAAACAAAATGTCATCCTAAATATGCCTAAAGTTTTTTTTTTTTATTGAAAAGTTTATGTGAATTGAGCTCCAAGATTCATCAGGGTCAAGATTCATCGTCAGAACATACATGAAACTCAAAGCGTTTTTTGAAGTACATATGCATCATCCACTAAAGAGACTCTCAAATCTTTAGTCGGAGTTGAACCCACAAACTTAAAAATGAGTCAATTTTTATCAAATGAACCAATCATCTTTTTATAGGGAATGAGCCTAATTCGTACTACTAAAAAACGAACGGCTTAGGTTTGATACATTATTGAGCACTGTTTGATAAGATGGAGTCAATGCAAGCATTAAATGTGACATTACTGATCAGCCATGATGTGTTAATATTAACAAGATGAAGTCCATCACATGCCCATTTTCAAGAAAGGAATGTTAGCACTTATAAAAAAAACAAAACATGAAACTTCAATTTGGTTACAGCTTAAGAACAAAAACGTTCCCAACAAGGGAGACAAAAGTAGCATAGCATAAAAGGACAGACACTACTTGTAATTTCTAAATTTAATGGTCCACTTTTATGTCAAGTATTTCTCTTTCTTTTAGAGATATTGCTTGGATTGGTCTTCTTAGGGTCCTTATTTGATTGAGGTGCTGATAACTTCCGTATAGCACAACTCCACAACGCCCTTTCTACATCAGATGAGGTAAATGAGGTCTCTTCTGAACTTAGTTCCTGCACATTATTTTCCAACCAGATATTCATGAAATTAACTCAGCTAAGTTCCTAACACGCAAACGGTACAGTTACAGAGTTACTTCATCATATATTAATGTCGCAAATTGTAAAAAAGAAAATGGTCATACCAAAAATCACATGATTGTTTCTCAGCCTCCAAAATTGATGCCCAAATTAAAACCAATAGAGAGACAGAGATGATGCAACAGGCATCCATAGGAAATTTTTAAGAAAGACCGAAAGGGTACTTGTTTGAATTATGCGGATAAAATTATTTCGATCAACATAATTACATAATCACAGTTGAGTTCAAAATGACCAGAAATGAATCAATCTATTTTTATCCTATACATCAAAATTCAAAACACCAATCATGAATCCTTTCAAAGTAAAATTACATTGATCAATAGTACCTTTGCTTTCTCCTGCAGTTTATTGGCGAATATAAGATATTGCTTCAGCGTATAATCTTTAGAGTTTCCAAGAGCAGCATGCATGGCCTACATAGTGGTGCAGCCAATGATGAGATAACCACAAGAAAAACCAAAAATAAATGAGAAGTAATAAATAATCGCAACAATTGTTGGAACAATTTGTTCCAACAATAATAATATAAGATAAGATGCATGTCCCTCGGTATCTTAATGACGATTTTTACATAACAACAAAACAAAAAGCAAAGCAAGGCTCAAACTGATACTTGAGAAAATATATTGCGGTCTATATGATTTAGTCTTTAAAAAGGTTGGTGAAAATAGTATTTTCAGTATAGTTTTTAGGGATGTTTTAGTTTTCATTAGGCACAATTTCGACCTAGATTTAAAACCTTTGAGCTCTGATTGATAATTTTCATTTTTCTTACACTCCTTAATGATTAGTTAGGGCCTTATTCAGAGAAATATTTACTGAAAAAAAAATAGAGTATAGCAGCATTTTGCTACTCGAAATTTCAAGGATCGAACAAGTACTATAAATTCATGAAATGACAAAAACCACGAAAGGACGTATCTCTTTCTAAAATGTCCACAAAAACCAATGAAAAACCAACATGTTGTCTTAAATAGTCTAACGTTGCATCAAAACAATCGTTGAACCTTAAAATTGTAGTGCTAAATTCGAAATAAGAGCTAAACTGACTGCATTCTTTAATTTAACAAACTAAACCGTTATGTCGCAAATTTGAGTTGCTAAATTACCCCTTAGAATTTCAAGACTAAAACGCAGATTTACTCAAACCAAACATAATATTATATGCATTGGGATCATGATAATGATAATAAGGGATCGAATTGAAAGTGTAAATTGTAATGAAACAAAATTGAAGGAAAAGATACCTCATCAGACATAAAAGGAGTTAAGTTGGGAGCAAAAGCAGCCAAAACAGCAGAGGCAGTAGCCGGACCAACACCTTTCAAAGCACTCAGCTCAGAAATCGCTTTCGATATATCAGGTAGACTCTCAAAAGCCTTTTCAGAAGCACGTTTCACTACATCTTCATCTAATGCAGAAACAAAATCCAACAAACGCGGCCTAAAAAGCAAAAAAAAAACTTGCAATAAGTCCCTATTCGGATAAACAACTTATTTGCAGCTTATAGCACAAACGCGATATCCAAGTTACTTCTATAGCAAAAGATAAAAATGAAATAAAATAAAAGGAGTGAGTGAGTGATTAACCTCCATTTGCCACGTGTGAGTTTCCATTGCATGAGTTTGGAGAGTTCTTGGGTAGTGATGAAAGGGTTAGGGTTTCGTTGGTGAATGAGGGAAGGTA
>Ga0099826_10004132_pt1 | contig 10090 bp, 6 predicted proteins | sample Mtrugardesep15_FD_76830 | JGI IMG/M metagenome (GOLD analysis project Ga0099826, IMG submission 76830) | Root nodule microbial communities of legume samples collected from California, USA - M. trunc garden sep15 | ecosystem: Host-associated > Plants > Roots > Nodule | place: USA: California...
TATATATATATATATATATATATATATATATATATATATATATATAGAATAAAAAGTCCACTCTCATTTTTTGGTATGAAATGAAAATAATGAGTTATAATTGAATCGACGCGTAAAACTTTTGACACTAACAAAGAATCTTAATTAAGTCATTATTATTTTTTTGGACGAATAAGTCATTATTTTAATCACTTAATGAATTTTCTTAGAAAAGTATTTGTAACAGTAACCTTTTTTGAAATAATAAATTATCCAATTTTGACCCTAAAAGAAATAAATTAATTTTAGGATTCTTTTTGATGAATCACTAATTCTTATATGTACAGTTTTTATTTTACATTGAAAGTAGTATGACACCTTAAGTCAGTTGATAACAACATTTGTGAAAAGGTCCACCCTCATTTTTTCTTTTAGAGCTCAAGCAGTAAGTTACTTAAACAGACTATTTTCCTAAAAAAATAATTTAATATTGTGTGAACCATTGATCTACATATCAGATATTAAGCTGATAAGAACATAAACTACCCTCATTTTAAGGTATGAAATTGTATATTGATTGTACTAATTATGTGATCTCAGAACGTTTGGTTATATATGTTCAAGCTGTTAATTTGAAAAAATAAAATAAAATCAACTCTCTATAAGAACATGAATCCAAGCTAGCAAGATAACATGGCAGTTATGTCATCAACCCAAATTGTCTACAAATATTATTATTTTTTTACCAAAATTGTCTACCAAATATTAATGAATTATTACTTGTAAATAAAATCATCTTAATCAACTTATCATTGCCAACTACTTTGAACGCTTAAATTATGTCTATATTGATTTATTTATTTTCGGTTACTTTTGTGTCTATATTGATTGATTAAGAAAATCGTTCATTCCTTTCAAAAAAAGAAAATCGTTTATTAATTTGGACCATTTTCTTATTGACTAAAAAAACTTAGAAGAACAAAACCATAAATAATTACCATGTTACAAAAATTAATTACAACCATGCCTTAAACTGCAAATATTATCCTCAACAATTTTTCTTTGCTACCCTCCAAAGAAGTTTATAAAATGCTGCTATTTTCTTTTTGTATGGAGAGGCATAACTAGTTAAGCATAACCACATTCTCAAAATGGTCAGCACACACACAATAGTAGTCGGTCTTATCTCAATAGTCTTGGTTTTCATTGCACCAGTCCAAGGGAGAAAAACACTTCACACATACAATGAATTTTCAGCCATCAATGATTATGATGGTATTTGTAAGACTATAGTAGAGAAACAAGGTTATACATGCGAAGAACATAAGGTACATATTATTATACCATGCTGCATTTCACGTACCATTTGAAATTGTAACATGAAGTAATATTGTACAGATCAACTAAAAAAACGAATTTGTAAAATACCATTAATACCACTTCAATTGATATCACATATTTTACATCAATATTTATTTTTGTGTTGGCTTAGGTTACAACAGATGATGGCTACATCTTGAGCCTGCAGAGGATCCCAGTAGGGAGGTCTGGTAAGAAAGCGGACAAGCCTCCTGTATTAATACAACATGGTCTCTTTTGTGTAAGTTTTATTGATACGTATATGAATTTCAATATTGTATATACAAAGTCGAAAAATACTTGAGTGATCACAAGATTTTGGTCACAAGGTTCGGACACACACACAAAAAAATACACATTATTAATTACTTTTACCCTATTTTTATATTTGTTAGTGTGCCAAAATCTTGTCACCACATAAGAGTTTTTCGTGTAAAGTCAATATGTTAATTTGATTCCTATGATTTATTCCAGGATGCTGCTGTATGGTTGTTCAATACTCCGGAAGAATCGTTGGGATTTATTTTAGCAGATATTGGATTTGATGTGTGGCTTATCAATGGTCGAGGCACAAAATATAGCACCAACCATACATCACTAAGTCCAAATGACATGGTTAATTCTTATTTATGATATATATATGCATTTCAATTTTTAAATTTTCTCACTTTCATTAGTTGATACATAAATTATAATTAATTATTGTTTTATTTCATTTTGTAAAGGCTTATTGGGATTGGTCATGGGATGAATTAGCTGGTTATGATCTACCTGCTTCAGCACAATATGTGTACAACTATACTGGTCAAAAAATGCATTATGTCGGTCATTCTCAGGTGAGTTAATTTGAAATTGATTATTTATTTCTTATAGTTTTAATACCTAGCATGTTTGTGTATGTAACAAATATTGATATAAATTTTTCAGGGAACTTTAATAGCTTTTGCTGCATTATCTCAAGGAAAGCTTCTAAATGTATTGAGATCGGCTGCATTACTTAGTCCAATTGCTCATATGACTCAAATTCCTTCCGAGTTAACAAAAATTGCCGCTAAACTCTTTTTAGCTAATGTGGGTGATAGAAAAACAAATTATTATTTAGATAAAACTTTGTATAATATTAAATCACCAATTGAATTAATTATGAAAATATTTCCCTTTTTTTAATATGACAGGATATATATTGGTTAGGCCTCCGTGAATTCGTTCCACATGCGTAAGAGAATAAATAACCATATTTCCTTACTTACTGTTTTTATTAATATGTTTAAGTGCAAAAGAAAAAGTAGAAATAATATATCTTAATGTTAATTCTAATGAGCAGGGATGTCGGAATAAAACTTCTAGATGGCATCTGCACTATTCTCTCCCTCAACTGCGCAAACCGTTTATTGCCATTATTCACAGGTACTTTAGATGTTAATAATGGCGATGCATAAATTTCACTTATTCTTTATGTACAAATACTAATTACCACAATTATTGATGTTATTTTCGTCTTCCTTACTTTTAAAATTTATAGGTCCAAATTGCTGCATAAATTCTTCTAAGGTAGATTCTTATCTTGAACATGAACCACAACCAACAGCAACAAAAAACTTGATCCATTTTTCTCAAAGTAAGTCTACCAAAGAAGCAACATTTTCTTAATTTTTTTTCCATGCCTAAATATAATTTGATCTTTGTCAATAAGATGTTAGTTTAATAGTAAGAGTGTGACTTTATAACCTCAAAGAACATACTTCAAATCTCAGAAGCAGATGTAAAATGATGTAAAATGAATATTAGTGTAACTTTAATTAATAATGTTATTCTTTGTCTCCATTAAAAAAGTGAACAATTAGGTATCCTAAAGTTTTGTTAAGTATGATACTTAATATTCAATTTTTTGAATGCCATGTAATTTTTATATTTATTTATTTATAACAAATTTGAGTTTAAATTAATTTTCTCTATGTGGTACAATACTCAACAAAATTTTAGAACATCATATAATTCTTCTATCACTTGATTTTTATGCATTTATGAATAGGACTAATATTTTTTTTATATGGACCTGACTCTTGTATTATGAAATTTGAACAGTGATTAGAACAGGACAAATATCCAAGTATGATTATGTTGATGATGCACAAAATATACTACACTATGGACAAAGGGTTCCTCCAACTTATGACATAACCAAAATCCCTAGTGAATTCCCTCTTTTTCTTGGCTATGGAGGGCAAGATACTCTATCTGATGTACAAGATGTGAAGGTTTTGCTCAATGACCTCAATAATGATCATGATGCTAGCAAGCGTGTGATATTGTTCAAGGATGATTATGCACATATTGATTTTATAGCGGGTGACAATGCTAAACAAGTTGTTTATGATCCCATGATAGCTTTTCTCAACACTTATTGATTTTACGATGATTGTTATGTATGTAGTTGCTTTCTTATTAGGTTGGATTTCATTAGAGTGTGTTCTTTTTTTTCCCTTCTCATTTGAGTATGTTAAATTTCCATCAAAATTAAAACAAAAGAATGTGGACTATGCTAGATTCTTCTCTATATTTAATCACAAAAGTTGTCTGGTCTTCTCCGTATTAATTACAATTGAGTGGATTCATGGCTCAAATACCATTATTTCATACTTGCAATTGTTCTATTGAAACCAAGATTATGGTTACAATTTATTTTTCTGGTTAATTTAAAAAGTCCCAACACATAAGATACTCCTTCTCATTTTTCATTCACTGGTACAAGTCTGCAAATTTCTCAATTTAGATAAGTAAAATTACCCCCATTTTATTTAGTAACTTCACACAGACATTGCGGTTAACAATACACCAACAAGGACCGGGTCTAAAGGGAGGAGTTGAACTTCAACAACATATTAATTCAAATTTGAATCTCGACGGAAAGATGTACCAACGTTAATGCATGTCACACCTAAAAATTAAAGTACAATGGAAAGGACACATCAAGATATTTTTTTCTTTTAATTTTGGCATACATCATCGAGTCAGTTGTCTTCAAAATTATCACATTTTTAAAGCGTTAACGTCCCTACTTAAGTTGAGGACAAAAATTACTAAGATAGTTAATTATGGAGGTTTTAAAAAATACACTTACTTATTGGTATGACACGAGTTGCACTTTTAAAGACTAAAATGGTGGTTTGGTCATCAAAATAGACCGATAAACATGATTTCTAATGTTTTCGATGATAGTCAGTAGTGAAATCATCTAAATGTAGACTCCATCTAGTGAGATAATATGTTAGATGCACATTGTATAGGACAACAAGTTATCTAGCAACTCAAAAGTTAATTTTTCTTGTAGTGTTACGTTCAATATTTATCTTTTGCGATTAAACGAGTTCTAATTCATATTTAGGATTCTTTTTGATGAATCACTAATTTCGTACGTGTTAGTTTTTATTTTGCAATGAAAGTAATAGTTGATAACAACATTGTGAAAAGGCCGCCCTCATTTTACGGTATGAAATTGTATATTGATTAATGTAGTGGTTATTTGATCTCAAAACGTTTAGTTATATATATGTTGAAGTTGTTAATTTGATCCATCTATCTTTAAGATAAATCAACTCTCTATAAGATCAAGAATCCAAGCTAGCAAGATAATATGGCAGTTATGTCATCAACCCAAATTGTCTAACAAATATTTTTTATTTTTTACCAAAATTGTCTAACAAATGTATTAATTAGTTATTTCTTGTAAATAAAATCATCTTAGTAATCAACTTATCAATGCCAACTACTTTGAACGTTATATTATGTCTATATTGATTGATGAAGAAAATCGTTTATTAATTTGGACCATTTTCTTATTGACTAAAAAAACTTAGAAGAATAAAACCATAAATAATTACCATGTTACAAAAATTAATTACAACCATGCCTTAAAGTGAAAATATTATCTTCAACAATTTTTCTTTGCTACTCATCAAAGAAGTATATAAAAGAATGACAAATTTAATGGTACATCCAATATTTTGAGTGTACACCAAAATATTAAATTATTAACTAAATTAGTTGTTTTTTTAAGAAAAAAGAATTATTGATTATTTTTTATGAAAAAATGTTAAAAATTTAATATAATTCTTATAAACAATGAAATGACGTTGTTTTCTTTCATGAGATGGTCATTATACTTCATAAAATGACCGTTAATTTATAAATTTATGAATCAAAATACCGATACACTTTCATTTTTGAGTTGTACCGTATAAGTTCTCATATAAAATACCGCTATTTTCTTTTTGTTTGGAAATTGGAGCGGCGTAACTAGTTAAGCATAACCACATTATGAAAATGGTCAGCACACACTGTAGTAGTCAGTCAGCCTTATCTCAATAGTCTTGTATTGCATTGCAGCAGTACAAGGAAGAAAAACACCTCACTCAGTTAATGAATTTTCAGCATCCTCTTCAGTCACCAATAATGATTATGCTAGTATCTACAAAACTATACTAGAGACACAAAATTATACGTGTGAAGAACATAAGATAAATATTATTATACCATGTTGCATTCTATTTCCACGTACCATTTGAAACTGTAGCATATGTACTATCAAGTAATATTGTACATATCAAAATTTTTTTTTTTTTAAGTAACCAATACCAATTCAATTGATATCCCATATTTTATATCAATATTTCTTTTCGTGTTGACTCAGGCCGCACCGTTTCTAGAGTTTTATGAGTTTTAAACATATTATGAAAAAAAGACCATTTGCATTACACTATAATTTTTTGGCTTAATTATACTTTTGGCCCCCTAAGTTTCTCAAAGTTGTGATTTTGGTCCCATAAAAAAACAACTCTTTCCAGACCCCCTAAGTTTACTTTATGTTGCAATTTTGGCCCCCTAGCCCAATTTTGACCCAGTCAACGCTGAAGTGGCGCTCACTTTAATATTTTTGTATTTTTTAATAATTTTTTTATTTTGTAATTAAAAAAATAATAATAAATTTTTAATTTTTAAGTTTTGTAATATAAAAAGAAAAACAAATTGTAATTAATTTTTTTTCATTTGTAATAAAAAAAACTAAAAAAAATTATTTTTTTTAATTTTGTAATTAAAAAAACTTTTATTTATTACAAAAATATTTTTTTATTTTTTAAAATTAAAAAATAATTAAAAAAATTACACATGTGGCGCCTACGTGTCCGTTGACTGGGTCAAAATTGGCGTGTGGCCAAAATTGCAACAGAAAATAAACTTAGGAGGTCTGAAAAGAGTTGTTTTTTTAAGAGACCAAAATCACAACTTTAGAAAACTTAGAGAGGCAAAAATGTAATTAAACCTATATAATATATAATATAGTTATAGATATAGATGTAGCTATTGATTTAAAAAACAATTTTGTGAAACACTTTCTTTAAGAAGCCCGAAAAAATCACATTAAAAAACTATTCTAAGCACGTCTAAATAAAAAAGTTAACAATATTTACATTATAACAAAAGCCAAAGCGATCCAAAAACTAAAGTCATTACTCATTAAGGACCAAGACTAATACAACATCAACGGATTAAGTCGTCCATTGATTCAAATCATTAAAAATAATAATAGGAATATCAGCTTTAATCTACCACCACATCAAAATTTTAATGTGATCAATCAAATGCATAATATTTGATTCTTCAATTTTGGGCTTTAAGCCACCACCACATCAAAATTAAGAATGCCAGCTTTAAATCATCACCAAGTCAAAATTTTAATGCGATCAGTCAATTGCACATAGAATAATATATATATAAGTATTTTATGAAGTAATATACTCCTCCGTTTTTTAATATAAATAAATTTTAACTTTTAGGTTCATTTCATTAATGATGTATGTGGTAGAATGAACTTAAAAGTCAAAATTTGCTTATATTAAAAAACGGAAAGAGTATCAAATCAAAGTCCTATAATAATGAGATATGCTGAAGCTGTTAATTTGATCTGACTATCTCCAAAACAAATCAAACTCTCATTAACTACTTGTAAAAAAATCACATTAGTAATTATTCCAATATAATGAGGTTGTAAGTTTACAAAAAAATCTTTGAATTGTCATTACTTGTAATAGAATCACAGTAGTAATCACCTTAACAATGCCAATAACCATTGAACGCTCATTACTTGTAATTAAATAACATTAGTGATAGTAATTACCTTATCAATGCCAATAACCTTTCAAGTTTCAACACTCAGATATGTTAGAAGAACAACCAATAATTACCTTATTACGACCATGCATTAAAATGCAATACTATCCTCAACAATTTTTTCTATGCCCTCCATAAAAATCTATAAAATACCACTAGTTTCTTCTTCTATAGAGAGGCATAACCACATTGTCAAAATGGCTAGCAGAGTACTAATTAGTTTTATCTCAATAGTCTTGCTTTGCATTTCAGCGACACAAGCAAGAAAAACACTTTACACAACCAATGATTTTTCAGCATTCTCTCCAGTTACCGGTGATGGCATCTGCAAGACTTTGGTTGAGCCACAAGGTTACCCATGTGAAGAACATAAGGTAAATAATATTACTATAGCAAGTTGCATTCCACTTGCCATTTTGCAACCTCTTTTTTGTCAAACAATAAATTGTAACCTCTTTTGTCAAAAAAATAAAAAAATTAATTGTAAGCTATAATGAATTTCAAATTTCCTTGGTTATAAAAATATAATGGTTGTCATCAGTGTTTTTGTGCTAACTCAGGTTACAACAGTGGATGGCTATATCTTGAGTCTGCAGAGGATCCCATCAGGGCGTTCCGGTAAGAAAGCGGACAAGCCACCCGTGTTAATCCAACATGGTCTCTTTTGTGTAAGTTTTGTACTACAGATGCAAATTACAATATTATTGTATATGCAAAGTCAACATGTTATTAATTTGACTCCTATGACATATATTTACTTCAGGATGCAGCAATATGGTTGTTCAATTCTCCAGAAGAATCATTAGGATTTATTTTAGCAGACATTGGATTTGATGTGTGGCTTGTCAATGGCCGCGGCACAAAATATAGCACCATGCACACATCACTAAATCCTAATGATATGGTATTTGTACTTTACAGTATACAATTCACATGCAGTATTTCAATCTTTTCTAATTTTAACAAGTTTATAGTAATTATAGTTAATTATTGATTTATTTCATTATGTATAGGCTTATTGGGATTGGTCATGGGATGAATTAGCTAGTAATGATCTTCCAGCTTCAGTTCAATATGTTTACAACAATACAGGTCAAAAAATTCACTATGTAGGTCATTCTCAGGTGAGTTGGTTTTATTTCGTATATTTTTAATTAATGTACGCGTGTGTAACGATAAATGATATATGTACGTGTGTGTAACATTATATGATATAAATGTCTCAGGGAACTTTAATAGCTTTTGTTGCTTTATCTCAAGGGAAGCTCATAGATATGTTGAGATCAGCTGCATTACTTAGTCCAATCGCTCATATGAGTTTAGTTCCTCCAGGGTTAACAAAAGCTGCTGCTAACCTATTTTTAGCTAATGTGAGTGATAGAATATAAAACACTATATGAATAAACTATACGTATATAAATATTAGTTGATTAAAATTATGAAAATGTTTTCCTTTTGTTTTTTAATATATCAGGAAATATATTGGTTAGGCCTTCGTGAATTCATTCCTGAAGCGTAAGAGAATAAATAACCCTTTCCTCTTCTTTTACTATATCTTTGTAAAAATGTTTGAGAGCAAAATAAATGGGTAAAACTGCATCAACAAAAAAAAATATATCAATAGAAATAATATAATTTTTTGTTAATTCTAATGAGCAGGAATGCTGCACTAAAACTTGTGGAGGCCATATGCAACAGTCTATTCCTCAATTGCGCAAACAGCCTATTGCCATTATTCACAGGTACTTAGATGTTAATAATGGCATGATGAGGAAATTTCACTTAAATTTTATGTATAATACTTATTACCACAATTGTTGATTTTTTTTTTAGGTCCGAATTGCTGCATAAATTCGTCTAAGATACATTTCTATCTTGATCATGAACCAAATCCAACATCAACAAAGAACTTGATCCATTTTTCACAAAGTAAGTCTACTAAAAGCAACTTTTTTATTTGTGACTAAATAAATATATTGTTTTATTACCGGCACGTGCCAAACAGTTTTTATATCATTTTATTTTCATGCACTTATGAATTGAATATTTCTTTTTATTGACCTGGCTCTTATACTATGAAATTTGATTAGTGATCAGAACAGGAAAAATAGCAAAGTATGATTATGTTAATGCAGCACAAAATACACTACACTATGGACAAACGGTTCCTCCAACTTATGACATGACGAAAATCCCAAGTGAATTTCCTCTTTTTCTTGGCTATGGAGGGAAAGATTTTCTATCTGATGTACAAGATGTGAAGGTTTTGCTCAATGATCTGGGCAATCAAGATGCTAATAAGCGCGTGGTATTGTTCAAGGATGATTATGCACATGCTGATTTTATAGCGGGTTACAATGCTAAAGAAGTTGTTTATGATCCCATGATAGCTTTTTTTAACACTCATTGATTTTACAACCACGTAGGAGTAGTTTTTTCATTAAGTTGAGATTCATTCGAGTTTTTTTTCTTTCTCAACTGAGTATATGTTAGATTTCCATCAAAATTAAAATAAAAAGAATATAGAGTGTGTTACTCTTCTCCATATTTAATCACAAAAGTTGTCTTGTTTTTCCTTCAAAAA
>Ga0099826_10004133_pt1 | contig 10090 bp, 11 predicted proteins | sample Mtrugardesep15_FD_76830 | JGI IMG/M metagenome (GOLD analysis project Ga0099826, IMG submission 76830) | Root nodule microbial communities of legume samples collected from California, USA - M. trunc garden sep15 | ecosystem: Host-associated > Plants > Roots > Nodule | place: USA: California...
AATCATCTCTTTTCAGTAAAAGATCTAAGGATTCATACTCATTATCTCCTGGAATTATCACCTTTATTCCCTTATAAATTAAAACCGAAAATAAACTCCTGTTATTTAAATTATTATTCAAATTCGACGTTTGAAATACCTTTATACGTAATCCTCCGTAATTTTCAGGATTTGAAATAGTTGTCGAATCACTTGCATCTGCATTGTACCTTTCATCAAATTCGAAGTATTTTTCAAATTTCAGCCGGATCCCTTTCACTAATACTCTGCATTACAGAAGCTTTATCTAAAAATCTAGGTCTATGAAGTGAAGAAACTACGAATTTATCCAAATTAAGAATATCATCAATATGATCGCGATGTGGATGCGTAATCATTAAATAATCAATTATTCTAATATTATAATGATCATATAAAGTCTCTAAAGGACTTCTATCATCACTGTTTTCGGAGTAATCTCCACGTCCTAAATCATATACTAAATTTTTATTATTTGGTGTTTTTACATAGATGGCATTTCCATGCTTAACATCCCATACTCGCAATTTAACGTTTCCCATAAATTGGTAAAATTTTATTATTAAAAATGTAATTATTTAACTTAAAAGGATTGGACAATACAACTTTACCTGAAGCTCTGTCAAACATTCGGCTTGTTTTACTAACGCATTTATCTGACTGGTTTTTAAGGCTTTTAAATTTGTAGACACTCCTCTTGCAGTTTTTAACTCCTCAACCGTAGGCATTTTAATCTTAATTCCTGAGTAATTTATTTTTCTCATAAGCTTGTCTTCTATGATATCCCAATGTCCGTTCACCATATCTTGGTTTGAAATTTCATGAGCAACTATAACTTCCTCCAAGATTGCCCCCTTTTTTAAATTATCCATAAAGCCATCTAAACAGCCCTCGAAATCCCATCCTAAAGATTGATAAGCAATTGACTTTTTATTAAACCTGTAATTTTCATAAACATGTTGTATCATTTGATAGTTTTTGATCCTATTCATGAATATTTCACTGGTTCTCATCAAAAGTTGTATGACATTATTAAAGGAATTTATTTTAGGCATGATGTTTCCAGCGTCACTTACAATAACAACATCACACTCATACGAGCTGTTTTTTTGAGTTAATTTATGTACACCTTGATTATCATAAACGCCGCCATCAACTAGACAAGGCTTTATCGTTTCAAAATCTTTTTCATCTTCAAAATATTTTTTATCTATAAATATTGGTGTAAAAGCAAACGGTACACACGTTGATGAAGCGACTGCTAAAGAAATTGGAAATCCATCAGGTTTAAATTTTATGGATTTCCTGCCTTTGCCTGGATGCTCATAAGTCGAATCACTCATTTTGTTTTTAGAGAAGGTGAAAGGCCTCCCGGTTTCTAGATTGGTTGCATTTATTGCAATTCGAGGAATTGGATTAAAATCCTTTAAGGTCTTGCCATCAAAGAACCATTTGGAATACAGCCTGTTTATAATACTGCTCACTGGAAATATTTTAAATTGGTATATAAGTAAGCTCCAGATTACAATTACCAGCAGCGGAGTTGAAACCCATGCCAATCGGGTGAATAATAAATAGATGGAAAGCACCACTATAGATAATAAAAAAACAAATATGCAGATAAATCTAAAGGAATATAAAATCCCTCTGATTATGCTTTTCTGCACGATCCCTCTTAAACATTTTTCAAATTCTTCAAAATTATCTCCTTTCAGTCCATAGCATGCACCGGTAATTGAACCTCCTGAAATTGTTGAAATCACGTCCACGTTTTCCAAAATACCCATTTCCCGCAGTTTTCTAAATGTTCCGAGATGATAAATAGCAGCTCTGTATCCTCCACCGGACAATGACAATCCTATCTTAAGATTTTTAGTTTTAGTTCTAATCATATACAAATGGTATTACTTTATCTTTCGTTACAATCACAGCACAGGTTGGAATAGGTGTCTGTTTGTTAATTGCTTGAAGCTTTTCTATCGACTGCATATCCTGACTACTTAATACCTCCAAGTTCATAGGATGGGTATGCCATTCACCTATATATCCAATAACCTGCCCCGTCTGGTACTTTATATGATCAATCTGGTCTGGAAGACCTTCAATCCCTCGGTTAAAAGCAACAGGAGAACTTGTACTGTCTACCGGCTCATTAATTATATCGTAAATGTGAATAGTCTTAGTCTTGTAATTTGCTACACCAATCAATATGCCTCCTGTCTCAGTAGGCGCATGTAGATGGCACTGCTCAAGAAGTCTTTTGCTCAATCCTGATAAAAATCTTAACGTCCAGGCACTATCACTTTTACTGCTATAAATTTCAAACGGCTTTACATTAAATTTTTCATTTGAAATCCGCGGAAGCTCTTGTTTAGCTCTTCTGAAAACATTCAAATATATAAATCCGTTATTATCAAAATTATTCGACGAGCATATAGATAGAACCTGGGAAAATGCACTAGCATGGAAACTTATCAAATCATCAGACATAACATTTGTTATAGAGTTGCAGCCTAACCCTAAATCTAATATGTCTTGCTCCCGATCTGCATCAGCTATTCTCCATTGTTCCAAATCGGAATTTGAAACAGCTAGGTAACAGGCTAAATAGATAAGATCATCCATTCTTGGATTGTGATTATTCCCTTCATGATACAATAAGCCAATCTCTCCATTATCTGCAATTTCACATTTTGAATATCTTGTGTTAATAAAGTTTTCCCTTTGAATCAGATTCTGCATTACACCTTGGCTCGCCGTTGAATCAACAATTAGGTTATATTTTTTGATCTCTTCGTTTTCAACAAAAGAAATAGGTTTATCGTAAAAAACAAGATTCTTAGTGGTATCAAGTTCATAAAATGCTTTTATTTCTTCGATAATTGCTTCAGCTTTATTTTTGCCAATGTGATTGGAAAATAACGTGTGCCTGCTGATATTATGCTGTTGAATACTGTCATGGTCTGCAACGCCAATAGCATTCTTTCCTGAACGAGCATCATGCATAATTATCTTTGACCCAAGTGAACCAGCTCCAATAAACAGAGTTTTTATTTCTCTTTTTTCATTACTCAAAACCCATGCAAGTTCTGCTGTAAATGGCTGGGCATGAGAGGAGACGTAAACTTCTTCTTCATCGCTAATTACGCCTGTAAAATCATCTTCTAAAAGAATTGTATATGTAAAAAACTCATATTGTCCATCATATCCTATAACTTTACAGGGTCTTTTAATTGCATGAGTTACAGACAAAATTACTTTTATCGGCACGTTACCAGCCTTCAAAGAAACCAATATTTCAGCAATATTTATCCCACTAAGTAGTAAATATTCTCGTAATTCTCTGTAATTAGTTGGAAGATTTGTGAAATAAATTCCTTGTTCTCTTTGATCGGAATCCCAGACCAAAACAGTATAAAATGGGAGAAAATCCTTTTCTCCTGTTTTCTCTTTTCGAATTTTAGATATCGTTTTTTTTACGTTATCTAAATTTATAAACGGGATGTCCGATATTGATTTAAAAGCCCTTTCCTTCTTATATTCCCCCTGATACAAAGAACTTAGGATGACAGCCATTGGAAATTTAGGTAGAAATCTCTTGTCTTCACTGACAATATCCCTAAAAGTTTCATATTTAAATACGTGCTTCCCAAAACTAGTTTCCAGCCGCACGGGATCAAATTCCTTATTATCTGTCAACAATGTTCCTGTTGCAGCCTTAAAGAACCATTGATAACCAGTTACAAGAAAATCTTGTATTGTTTTTGTTGTAAACCATTCATCCAAACTTCCTCTAACTAGGCACAAAGTCGCTGGCTTTCCCTCTGCTGAATAATACAGATGGGGTTGCCTTGCTTTAGGAAAAGATACCCTATCCGACATTATTAAGGGCGCAGCATCTGGGTATCTATTTAAAGATATTTTTATTAAAATTGGTTCGACAGATAATATAATATTATCTGTCGAACCTCTTGAAGGCAATGAAACATTGTAACTGGTTGCAATTACAATATTTCGTTCGTCCCATGAATACATCTGTAAACTTGGATTCTTAAAGTATTCCTTGATTTCGTCGACGGCCTCAGCAACCTGCGGACGCAGCTCGCCCTTGTACAATTCTAGATTATCGCTATAAAGCATCAGCCCTGAGATATTATAGTTGATGCTGCTCCGCTCCCACCAGCAGAGGTAGTAGATCCTGTAATGTTTTGCTTAATAACTCTCGCCGGACCATTTTTTGTAATTTCAAAAATAATCGGTTCTGGTTTTGATTCTTTTGGTTCAACTGCTGTATTTAAAAATTTATCCTTTGAATCAATTTTCTTGATATATTCCAATTTGGCATCATAATACGGAGGATTATCATCATTGTTGACTATTTTTTTACTGGATGCAATAACAAACGCGCCAGTTTTTGCATAGTCAAGCGCTTTCAGAGATGTTTCAATTACGTCATCTTTATCTGTATCATTAAAAAATGTCCAAGAACAATGATGTGGGGCCATAAATAAATCCCAGTCCAAAGCCCTTTCATTTATATCGTTACCGTATCTTTCGGTTCTTTCTATTATCTGTTTCCAAGTTGTATGATCTGAATCTCCTCCAAAAATTGCCTGACATGAAAATTCTGTATCCCATGAATTTTCTTTAAATCTGGCTTGAAAAACTATTCTTGCCGAATTTTTATCTTTTTCAGGAGAATCTAAATGAATTTTAAAAGGAGCATGAATAAAAACTGAAAATCTGTCTTGATCTCTGTCATTGAAGCGAGAAACGACCTCCCCTGGCTTTGATCGTAGATGATCTAAATCATCATACTGTTTACTGTCGTCATAACCTATTATTCTGATTCTATTTCCCGGCAGGTCCTTTTTAGAATCTCCATTTCGATGCAGTTCTAATCTTCTTTCCGCTTCCTGCTGGTAAGCATCTTCATCATCATTATTATACTGCTCAGCAATCATTGGTGAGAACCACATAGCATCAACTCTAATCAGATTATTTTCTTTATCTGCTTTTGAATAATCTTCAGGAGCTCCCGTATAAAAATTCTTTTTAAAACCACGGCAGTGGTCCTGATCACCATGGGTAAGAATAAAAACGTCTAGATAAGGAATGCCATCGGAATCTCTTTTTATGGATTCCAATAGTTCAGTATGAACATCACATAATTCATCATCTTCCTTTGCAGATTCTCTGATGTTACAGTCAATGAGTATTCTTGTTCCATCTTCCAACGTAATAAGAGACTGGTCTCCGTTACAAACAGGAAAATATTTGATTGAATTTTTAAGAGCACTACTCATTTTGTAATCCTCCTTTCTTAATTGTGAAAATCTGAAAAATAAAATTTTCAGTTAATCTTGATAATTTAAAATAATTTAGGTTTGGTAAAGCAAAAATTTTCTTCTTTGTCATATACTCCTTTTTAGTAATTGTCCAAGTTTATTAGTCGGTATTGGGATCTAGACCGAGAAGTACAACAAAAAAAATTTGCAGGAGAAAAAAAATAAAATAGTTTTGCACCTTTAAATTAAAAGTAACCCCTTACTTCTATAAGAATTACTTTTTACAATACAAGAGTCCTTAGGATTGGCGTTCACAGGACTCTTTTACTTCCTCTAAAAAGGTGCCAAAACAATTAATATTTGTTAAAAATTCATAATATTCAACATTTATGAAAGATATAATCGGCGAAATGTAAATATTTATCGATTAAATGATTAAATTAATATAAAAAACAAATGGCAGAGATACAACACAAAATACGACAACATGTCATTTATTTTACGGTTTTCCATAAAAAAACATGTCACAATGTCAATCATGACAGCATAACTAATATACAAATGGCACTTATTATCTTCTTTTACAGAACCTTTTTTTTCTTTTAATGTTTGTTCTTTAATATTTTTTAATACTAATAAGATCGAATTTGAAGTTATCCAAATTTAATAGAGGTAATCTAACAGGATTCGAACATTACAAATACAACAAAACTAAGCCTAAATCTGCTAGATTGTTTTTCAAGTTTTATTCAAAAGCCGATATTGAAATCTCATTTGGAAAATGGCTTAACATTTCATCACTACTTGAATTTTCCACTCTCATATCTTCAATTACTACTCGAATGAGGCTGAAAACTGGTTTTATTATTCTTATTATAAACGCAGAATGCTACCACTCCTTTATAGATGATGGTGCTTTTGGAGTGTCTTGAATCTTAAAAAATATCTCTTAGATTATCAGTCTGTTAATTTTATTTTTATTACTTTTACATCACGCTGAAATCGGAAGCGTGCCGCTCATCACTGCAAAGCTGTATCAGCACCGGGATACTTATAAACTCATTGCGAAACTAATTTCTCGTTTCGAAAGATGGATGATGGGCGACATTTTTTGGCGGGACTTAATTTCACAATGAAAAAGAATTCAGCAAGCCATACAGACGGGCAATTAAAACGTCAGGCTAAGAAAATCAAAAAAGAACAGAACATTACTCACACACAGGCATTGGACATTGCTGCCAAAGAAGCAGGATTTACCAATTTTAAAAATTTTCAGAACAGTCAGTTGAAGAAAAGCGTTCTAAAAAAAGAGAACGCTGCGCAGGTTCCTCAGGAGATATACCAACCTGTCCTCTCTAAAATATTAAACCCGTATCGTAATCTTCTGGTAGCCGGAGTAAATTATCTTGTTAAAAATAAACTTATTACATTAGAAGATTCTACCATACAGAGTAAAAGAGATAATCAGGGATATGTCATTACAGAAATTTTCGGATTCCCATCCGTTGTAAAATGGCGCGATATTGGCTTTGGGGAACTTGAAATTTCTATATGGTGGAAATATGACCACAGCAGACATCCACAGGCTGAGCTGGAAGGAAACAGACGTGAGAATTTCAATAGCACTACTCCTCTTGCGCGTAAAGAGCTTTATAAAAATTTTGTCGGGATAACCGCTAGCGGATGGCTGGAGAGGAAAGAAGGAAAACACCTGATGGGAAAAGACAAAGAAAGGCTTGTTGGCATCTATACCCGTAAGGGAGAAAAATCAGCGTTGGAAAAAATGCCGGTGCAGGTTCCTTTGGGTTTTGACGCCGAAGGAAAGTTTTATTTTTAAATTAAATTACAAAAAAGCCTGCACAAATGCAGGCTTTTTTAAACTGGACTTCATACTGTTTTTTGCAAAGAAAGTTTAGGCGAATTTTAAAAATTGGCTTTAACTTTAAAATGAAATTGTAATTAAATAAGAAAAAAAAGCCTTTAACTTTATCTTCATTTTTCGTTAGTAAATTAATTAAATCTCAGACACTAATTCACAAAGCCAAATAAAGACCAGTTGTGTCTTAAGTATAATAATCTTTTCAAATCCTCCATAATATTTTGTAGAATTGTTTATTATTTTAATACCATAAACCAATTGAGTTTTTATAATTTTTGCATCAATCCCCAACAGGACATCTAAACCAAATTTATAAAGCCAATGGAAGACAGACATTACATATAGTAAGCCAATCTCTTCAAATCATCCAAAAATGATGTTGTAATTTGTCCTGTCCCCGTCACAAAGCTAAATGGCGCCAATTGAAGACAATTGGCGCCATTTTTTTATAATGTATTATCCTTGTTTACTTTTTCCTTAGTTTTAATTAATGATTCTGTTGCAGCTGCAAAATATTCTTGTTGGTTTTCCTATAATCCTAAAAAATCATATCCTAAATCTATCATTTTACCTATGATTTCTCTACCGTAGTAATTTTTATATCATCTTCCTGCAGCGAATTTAAAAAATCTCCCGCTGTAAATGCTTCTCCCAGTGTCTTTACACCGTTTGAAGCTGCTTTTCCTGATAAAATTCTATTAACCGCCTCTACGACTAAGGGAGCGGTCACAGCATAAATATCTTGGCCTTGAGCCGAAATTCTTCTTTCTTCATTACCTTTTAAAGCAACGACTTCAAGACTAAACTGCTGTGAAGATCTGTTTTTTTCATCTGTCGGTTTTGGCTCTGGCGTACTGTTGTTTCTAAGATCGTCTAAAGAGTTCTGACTCAAATACGTATTAACCGAATTTACATTTAAATGGTTCGAAATCGTAATGATTTCCGAAAGAGGCAGGCTCACCACTTCTTTGCTGCCTATTGGTTTTTTAAAATTCCATTCTTTTGAAGGAGTTGGCTCAAGTTCTTGTAAGCGATTGTCTTTGAACGTTAATCTTTTGTAGTGGTTTCTATCTCCTGTCAATCTTGTCCCTTTTGTAGGATGCCAGGAATCCAGACCAATATACACGTTGATTTCATCTGTATGCTCCCACTCCTTTGTTAATTGAGTCGCCAATAGATCGGCCAACCCGCCATAAAAGGCAGCTGCTGGTATGATTAAAATTTCCTTGTTTTTGGCTTCTTCTGAAAATTCATCAATAATATCCAACACTGGTTTTTGTTCTGCCGATAAATCGATATAATGACTGCCAGATCTCAAAGCAGCTTTAATTATGGGCGCCGAAGTATCCAAATATGGACCGGCAGCATTTATGATAATTTTGGTGTCTTTAAAAGCTTCGTCTAATGATTTTCGATCATCGATATTTGCCGCTCTTATTTCTGAATCCGGAAAAAACGGAAGCAAAGCAGCCAGTTTTTCCAAATCTCTTCCTGCAAGAATCAAATTTCTATAGCCTTGTCTGTAAAGTTCTGCTACAATAAATTTTCCTGTATGTCCGTATGCGCCATAAACTGCAATAGTATTTTCCATAAATTATATTTTTTAGATATTATTCTATCAGATGATTAATAAATATTTGAAAAGTTGTTTTTTATTGAACAAGCAATAAAGCATTTTGTGTCGTGATTAATTGCTGCATCGATTGTTTCAGGTGGTTGTTCATTTCATTGATCAATTTTTGTTTTAATTGATACTCTTTTTCATTTTCAAAAGATGAAATAGAAACCAAAAGATTTTTGTCCTGAAAAACTGGAAGTCTGGGAAAATCATTTTCTTGCATTTCACTGACCCAAAGTGTTGTATTTTTGATCTCTATGCTTTCTAAAAATGGCATATATTCAGTATTAAAAAGAGCAATTACTTTGTCCAGTGTACTGTTGCAGCTATAAAAATTCACCACAACAATTTTATGACTCGAGTCTAAGAAATTGGTAGAAATACTTGTGGCAAGTGGACGCAGCAAATAAACGTTGTCTGAATTGATCATCAACTCATTGGCTCCTTTTCCAAAGTCTTTCCAAGTTTTACTGTCAGCATAAAAATCATTTAAGAATTTTATTCTTGCTTCCATATTCTTAAAACCTCTAAACCATACAAATCTATCATTTACGCTGTCAATTTTAAATTGTCCCAAAGTAAAACCGCCAATATTATGCATTGGAGCAGCAAAATGAGCATTGAAGTACTTTTTAAACTCGTCTGTCATATTAGGCTTTAATAAATAATTGCGTAGCTCTAATACTGTAATTTCTTGATTATTTGATTCTTGGGCGTTTGTCATAATTCTTGGTTCTTAAAACGGTTAAAAGCGGAGCAAAACAATCTATCACGAATGAAAATCAGAATCTGTTAAATAAAATATATTAATAATTCCCCTAACAAAGAAAACAATATAATATCTTTACCACAAGTACGTACAAAAAAGTACTCTACGTACCAAAACCATACTAATACTGAAAATCAGTATTTTAAAAACAAAAAAAATGGCAAAAAAAATAAACGTAAAAGCGTATTGCCCAGTTGATTACGCTTTTCAGCGAATTGGAGGAAAATATAAAGGCCGAATTTTGTGGTCGCTAAAAGATGGCATCTTGCGCTATGGCGAACTAAAAAAAGCCATTGAAGGAATCACACCAAAAATGCTCACCCAGACTTTAAAAGAATTAGAAGCTGACGGATTGATTTTCAGAAAAGTCTATCTTGAAGTGCCGCCTCGAGTTGAATATTCGTTGTCTGAAACTGGCATTGAGTTAATTCCTTTCATCAACCAAATGAGTGCTTGGGCTGAAAAACAAATGGCTTTGATTTCGATTTAAAATGCAATAAAACAGCATTTGGAATTTG
>Ga0099826_10004134_pt1 | contig 10088 bp, 7 predicted proteins | sample Mtrugardesep15_FD_76830 | JGI IMG/M metagenome (GOLD analysis project Ga0099826, IMG submission 76830) | Root nodule microbial communities of legume samples collected from California, USA - M. trunc garden sep15 | ecosystem: Host-associated > Plants > Roots > Nodule | place: USA: California...
CATTTTATTGAAAATAAGCTAAACAGCTTTACCAAGCAGTCTGAAAGTGTTTTATATAAGAAAATAAGTTGAAATAAACCATAAACAAGTCTAATAAAAAAGACTCAAAAATAGGTTAACAACTGTATGAGATCACCTTATGATATTTTTTAAAATTCTAATCGAACCAAACACCATAACATAGTTCATTTTTTTTTTTTTATGAAACCAAACTAGCAAACTAAAATTGGCACGAGTGAGAATCAAACTTGAGACCTTATTAGGGGAACACTCCAAGGTCCCAAGCTAACACCATTGCCCAACCCATATGAGTAACATAGTTCAAGAAATTAGAATACCTTTATTAACAATATCAACAAAAGAGCAAGGCTTGATTGGATAAATAACTTAATAAGTTCTTAAATCATAAACAATTCATATAACAAATACAAAATAAAGTGAAAAACTTATAGACATGTTATTAGGTGTTTCAATAAGATCAATTAGTCTCACAAGTGATTAACAAATCCATAACGATCAATATTCCTAAAGCCTTAATCAACTAAAAATCATAACACAATTCAAGAAATAAAAAAACCTTAACGGGTGGATCAAAAAAATTAAATAAACACAATAAAAAACCTTAATGGGGTGATTAAAAAAATTAAATAAACAACATAACACAATAACAAAACATTAACACGACAACATAACAAATCCATGAAAATAAAGTACATTAAAGTTACTTACATATGTATTCAAGTGTCTGTTGAATCTTGAGATGTTATTATGCTTAAAATATCTAGGTAACAAATCCTTTGCAAGATCGAATAGATTAGAAACAAAGAAACTTCTACCGTTGGCACTCCAGGAAATAATGGAATCAGTTAAAGAATCTCCAACGATTTTATAAGTGTTTCTCAGAAAAAGAGGAATCTTATTTGAACTAGCATGACCATCTTTCATCATTCCCAAAAAAACCCTCAAACCCAAAACTACAATTTTCAATACACAATGATTCCTCAAGGCTAAAACACCCTTTATGTATAAGGGAAAGAAAAACAAACTCCCTCAAGTTTTTTAATTACAAGCCAATAAAAAATCCTTCCTTTTTCTCACCCTTTTGACTGTCATTAATTATTTCCAATTTGACTATCATTAATAATTTTCAAAACTAATTATACCCTTTTGGTCAATTTTTTTTGAAATGAAACTGACAAGTTTACCCTTCACTCTACCACCACTGTTAGATGAATCATAACCAATAATTTGAATTTTTTGCAGATTCCCAAAAAGGGTGAATTGTAACCCGCATAACAAAGCTACTTTTTCTTTAAAAATTTGCATAAAATTTTGTTCAATTATTTATCCATATTTGCCAAAATCTCAAAGACTTTTACCAATATTTTTAATTGAATGAAACATTAAATTAAAATCTCAATATTAAAAAGTATATATTTATAAATAAATAAAATATTTTGTAACTAATAAATTTGGTGAATAAGTCATAATATTTTGTTCTTTAAATATAATTTTGTAAACAAGGGAAAAAAATTTAGATTTAATTTGCATTAACTTTATCTAGCACAAACATACACTAATGTATTTGATTATCCATGTTTTCTATTTGTATTCTATGAATTATAATGTAATTTAGTTGTTTTAATAATTGTGTAAAATTTATACAGCTAAGAAAAAATTGATATAAAAAAAAAATTAATTTTGACTAAAAATTGCAATTAATTTTATGGTTTCTTGTATTATAGGTGTAGCTTCAAATTTAAATTTGAAAATCATTTGAATTGTTAACAATAATATTGTAAAAAAAGGTTTGTTCAAAGTTAGTTATTTAAATTTAAAGGTGAGTGATGACAGGTCATCTTACGTTATTTTCAACATGTTTTTGAGTTATTTTATTTCGGTTTTGATCCAATTTAAAGGAATTTTAGAAAAATTGTTTATGTCTTTCAGGACATTTTGTAATGTTTTTATTTCGAGTCATGTAATTCTAGTGTTGAAACAAAATGTGTTTAGCATTATCTCTTTAGAGTTTTAATGATAACAAGATATTAAAAATTGTCAATTGAATATGCTAATATTTGTTCAAGTGTACAGGACCATAGACAAAATTTTGTGTCTACTTAAAACTTAGGTACTGGAAGAACAAATGAGAGCAATGGAATCAACAAGTAAATTAATGAAGCTTTACGCATCTGAAGAAAAGTGCTCCTAAAGTCTAAGTTCTCCTGAATAAATGACCTGTCATCAGAAGCACCTCATCAGAAGCAAGATCACCAGAAGCTGAAGTTCATCAAAAGATGAGAGACTTAAAGCTTCAAAGGTTGTTCAAAGGATTTAATCATGCCTAGCATTGCATAAGACTAGAAGAATGAAGCAACGACTAATTCAAATGAATTTGAAGGCATTGGATGCTTGTTATTTAAAGAGTGTTGCCAAAGTACAATTGTACGAAGTGTACAACCACTACCTCCACTGCTCAGAATGTGTCTCTGCTACATGACAAGAATAACAGCTACGCCTGCAACAATGTTCCTACAGACTTGGAATGGATTTGAAGTTGATCCTTCATAGAACAATAACCATATCAAGCAAAAGATCATTGGTGTTGATCAAAGCTTAAAACGACTCTTTTTTGATGTGCTGGCAATTCACAACGTCTCTCTCACACCTCTATATAAAGGAGTGAAGACTTTGAGAATTAAAAGAGACTCAACAACAATTTAAAAGCGCCAAACCTCTGCAGAAATTTGTCTGCATCAAAAGTTCACTTAGAGTTTCTTATCAAAGTTCATATCTTAGAAATTCTAGAGTTTAAGAGTCTGTATCTGATTTGTATTGTGAGCACCACCGATTGTATATCAAGTGTTCAACGTTAAACATTTTTTCTTTGTAATTCTGTTTGATTAGAAGTTTCTTGCAGTTGTGCTTGAGCATAGAAGTCTCTTGATTGTGTTCAGGAGCATAGGAAATCTCTTGCAGTTGTGCTTGAGTAATTTGAAGTCTCTTGTTAGTTTTAGCAGTGAGCATTTGTAATCAGATATTACATTTTAGTGAACTCTCCTTGGAAGTGCAAAGGGGACATGACTACTTCTAGTTTGTGGAAGGAACCTGTATAATTGCTTTGTGTCTTCTCTCTCTCTCTCTCTCTCTCTCTCTCTCTCTCTGTGTGTGTGTTTTTATCCGCTGCATTTAGTATCTGAACGTAACTTCAGAAGTTGTGCTCTAACTGCTTCTGACCAGTGACTTCAGTAGGAGAAAAAGAAGAAAAAACCAACACAATTCAACCCTCCTTCTTGTGTTTTTCTCACCTTCAGACTAGTGAAAACATCCACTCCCTTGTATGGGTGTTATTGTGTAATATACTCTAACTTTTTGTTGGTGCTCCTTTAGAACAACACATTATTGTTGTATTTTGGTAGGTTGGTTTACCTTTTGCATGTCTTGTGTACGGCAAATTAACTTTGTTTATAATATATATCTCATTTTAGTTTGTTCAAAAAAATATATGCTATCTTTTTCCAACTTTTATAAAAGAATTAAAATGGGTCAATTAAATTTATCGAGTTGATAATTATTCAACTCATATTCCACAAAGATTTGAGTTCCAAACTCATCGATGAAGTGAGAGTTTTTATTTGTATGATATTTGAATATTTATCTTAAATATATTCTCTTCTCTTCACTATGTCAATTTTTTTGGTCCGACTCGAGAGATTTAATAAATCTTTTATTTTTTGACAAAAATTAGACGATATTCATTCATTTAAATTGATAAAATACGTTAGATACAATAACATCATCAACATCGTTAAAAACGTAAAAAGTGTATATGCAAACAAACTCATAACACCTAAGTTAATGACATACAATGGCAAAATGCCTACAAATAATACGATAAAATCTAAATAACCAGAATACTCATGCTTCTGAATCTACAATGTTGACGTCAAAATTATTTATTGAATCTGCGATTAAATGAAGCTAATATTTCAATAGAAACCAAACAAACACTGCAACAAAATGCAAAGTCAAACAACGCCAGAAGATAACGAACAAATCTAAAGTATATAAATTAAAATCTTCAATATTTTTTTATATTTATTAAAGATCTTTGTTGGGATGTGAAGCCAAATTCAAAATATGGAATCTCTGGATGCTCTTTTTGGTGGAGGACATGTCTTCACATTCTTATGTCCATTCCAAATGATTCTTTACTATTGAAACACCATTTTTACCCAAACCAAATGCCAAATCAATCACTATCATTACGGTCTCCATTATGGGCAATCTAGTAATTCTAATTGGACCTAGAATTTCCTATGAGTTAGCCACTATAGTCAGCATTCAGTACCTTTTTTTGATCATGTTCCTCTGTCTTAGTGCAGATTTTGCCAGTCTATCTCTTATGGTCACTATTTCACCACAACAACACATTATCTTACCCATCTTTCCTCATCTTTATCTTTCCAAAAACACATTTTTTTATCTTAAATATATTCTCTTCTCTTCAATTCAAAGTTAGCATAACACAAAAGAGGAGAATGGGTAACCCCAAACCCCCAAAAGTACTCATGTTACTCTTGACCTTAATTCTTGCAGCTAAAGTTATACAAGGTCTAGTCATGTCATATTGTCCTACTTAATACTATGATTCTTCTTTTCTTATAAAGTTCCAATGAATTCTCACCTTCTTCTTAGTCCTTACACCCTTTCTTTTTTCACTTATCTTGGATTCTTCTTATTATTATATATTGGATGCTTCTTTCAATTGTATATAGTTTGGAGCATCTATTAACTGTATTCTTAATACAAACATATATAATACTCATAATATTAGTGTTATTCATGTTATACCTTACTTTATTGGTAGTATTTTTCTTTATGTTATATATGTTTTACTTAAGACATTAAGTGCATTTTTGAAATTAACATAAGTTTCACAACATTACATTGGTATTGTGATTTTGTTGAAATTTTTAAGTGTAATTTTTGCAAAAAAAAAAAATGCAATTCTTCTAAACTTATCATCAATCTAAACATGCACTAATTTGCATGGTTGCTATGATTTTTGTGTATTTTAATATATATCCAACTTTGCAGAGAGAAAGTCCAGTAAAAAAAAATTCATAAAGAGAAATAATTTAGGCTCACTTTTTTGATGCATATTCATTTTCAATGTATCCTAAATTTGTAACATTCTTTGCAGGAATTGAAACAAAAGGGTGGATATCTCAATCCTCACAGCCTCAAAGAGAACTAAGTTTGAAGGTGAAATCAATCAAACACATGAAATATCAATTTGAATTAATTGCTTGGTAAGTTTTCTCTATACACTTATACTAATGCATCCAATATTTTTGTATCTATTATTTTCAGGGTAGCATTAATGAAGCATGGAAACAAAGAAATTCTAGAAGATTGATGATTGGATCCACAGCACCAATTTGTACTTACAATGAATGTAGAGGCTGCAAGTATAGATGCAGAGCTGAGCAAGTTCCTGTGGAGGGAAATGACCCCATCAACAGCCCTTATCACTACAGATGTATTTGTCATAGATCATGATATAATATATTATGATTATGATTATGATTATGATTATGATTATGATTATAGTCATTAAAATAGATTATATAGCATAATGTTAATTTTGTGTTTTGGTAGACTTAAGTTTATCTACAACCCTTCTTCCAATTAGTTGTTAGTGCTTGTGCTGAAATGTTCAAAAATTTTGCATTTGGTATGTTGTCATTCAATTATAACAATGAGAAGCCTATTTGTTAAGTTTCATTTTAATATTTTTACTACTATCCCCAAAGTTTTCGTATTTTTACTTCTTTCACTAATGCATCTAAAGTCATTAATATAAAAAAAAATCCAAACTTTTAATGTTAACTTATTGTCGATGTCATAAAAAAACACTTTATTGTCATATGATTATGTTTATGTTATAATGCCATTTAGTTTCTGTGTTTGCATATACCTTCATAGTTGAGGGGTAGGAGAAACTTTATGTTGTTAACCTGCTTGAAATCCTTAAGGATATGGTTAAGTATATGCTTGGTTCTATTCTATACATCAATGAAAATTGATTTTCAATGAGTTGATTTAGTGTAATTCATTTTGATTATAAGCGAGTTGAATGTAAAATTAGTTCAAAACATTAGAAAAACACGAGTTGAATAAATTGAAGTTTAAAGTCACCATTAGAGAGAAGAGAACAAATTTAATAATAAAAATTGAACCTAAGACTCCAAATTCCACCTTAAGAATTTTTTTAGTATTTGATTCCACCTTAAGATTTTTTTTAGTATTTGTTGAAAGTGAGAATAGAACTCGAGATTTCTTTTATCACTTTATCACTCGACTCCTTAATTCTCTCATCCTAGTCACAAAACTAACTTTATAACTATCAAATTCTAATGTATGGTATAATCAATTCGTGCTTAAAGTTTAGCTTCAAGCACAAAAGCATAGATTATAATTCATTACGAAAGACCAATTGTACTAAGTACATGTTTGAAACCACATCTAATTACTTCAAACACACGATTTGGACTCTTTTCATGGTGAGATATAAAAAGCTATGAAGAATATCTTTTTTAAAGAGTTTCGCATCGAAGAAAAGATGACATAAATATGTGTTTATAAGTGGAAACAATCATCACTTTACAAGTTGGTTTTGTTAAATTGTTTTAAACTCAATCATGATTTCTAAGATCTTTGAATTGACTAAGATATTTGAATTGGAAGTGGGTCTTTCTTTAGTACTCAGAGTGGCGATGACCAAATGTGATTATGAGAAAATATATCTATCCAATTTCACATTCTTAAAATAAATAAAATGTGAAAAATAAAAGTGTAATTTTACCCTGCCAGTTGGCACATGAAAGTGGTCCTAAATATTGTAGTGCACAAGGGACCAAAATGTCACATGGGTTATTTGTTTGAATTCTCTTAATTTGCACAAAGTGGCAAAATTAAAATTGAATATAGCAGACCATGCGTATGTAGAATGGAGGTCCCATTTTCAGTGTAAAAAGTAAGGTAGCTAGCTACATTTTTAGTGTAAAAAGTAAGGTAGCTAGCTACTGTTAACGTATATATATGTTGTTTCCATGTGCCTGGTCTCAGCATAGCAGTTAAATGGATTTGCTATTTGTTACTACTTTGACAATCTTTGATATACCGTGACCAGTCTAATCAATTTCACTGCACATTCCTCCTGATTGTAGATACACATTTTATTTACAGCACCAATGTTCAGACAAAATTTTCCAAATCAAATTGTTTTGAACTCTTGTGGCTATATTGTAGAATTATCATTGCATACCGAAATACTCGTATCTATTATCCGTAGTTTAACTAAAATACATCAATGTACTTGAAGGGAGTACAATAATCGTATTTAGGGTTTAGACTGTTTGCGTCATGTCTTGAGAAGGCTCTCAAGGGTTGTATTTATAGCCCTCTATGAGCTTATGGTTACTTAGTCTACAAATAATAGGGGTATTTATGTATTTAGGGCGGTTTCTAGAGATTTCTAGAAGTTATTAAGGCGGCGCCCTGGGCCTTAGACTAAACTGGAAATGGATCCTACTCTCGTGCCTTTATTATTCAGCAATCCCTCATGTGTTACATCCAACGGCTGAAAGTTCATAATAAATAACATTAGTTTTGGAAAGAGAAACACACAGATGAGTGGCTAAGATGATGGCAGTGCAGACAACAGCAGAGAAAATGCAGGAGAGGATCCAGATCCAACTAAACTGACTCTTATTATTTTTGTGAAGGACTAAACTAAATCTATGTTTGTTTATGTTTTTGATTGATTGTCATGTCATTAGGAAAACAAGACACATACAAACTTTGTCAACAAAAAACTATACCACCTTCGTCCTTAATTATAAGACATTTTTGAAAATATTTTTTGTCCCTTTTTATAAGACCCCTTTGTTATTTCCAACTACATTAATTATTTCTTTACATACATACCCCTAATTATTATATATATTTTTCTTCAATCAGCAATAAATAGCATGTTGAAAACATAAACTAACTATCTCTTTAAAGGATAAAATTGTAAAAATAATAGTAATTAAAAACAACTTTAATATAAATATCCACTTTCTTAATTTTCGTAATTCTAGCAAAAGGGTTTTATATATAAGGACGGAGGTAGTATCTTTTTAAATAAAAAACTATACTGGATATCATGTTTCTTTTACATGGGTGTAGAAAAGATATATTTCATCAGTTTTGAAATTTTGAAATGAATGCAGTTTTAGTAAAGATTATATTCTTCCCCAAAAAAAAAAATAAAGATTATTTTTCAAAATAAGTGTCATTTTATTTTGTCAATATAATATTAATCATATTAATTTAATTTTACCTAAAAATTTATATTGTGTACATCTATAACTTTTTTTTAGTTGTTATGTTTCTTACACATTTATGGTAATTGTGCACATTTTGGAATATTTTTGTAACTCAAACTCAGGTGTATGAACAGCAAGTGAAGTGTCAATCATGCATGTAAGCCTAGGAAGTAATGGAAGATACTTTGGCAAGTCAGAAAATTTGCCATAAATATGAAAAATTTGCAACTACTACTAGTTATTTTATTTTACTTTTAAAAAAAGGTGGAGTCTAAGATGAGGTAGTGAATAGGTCCCTCATTGTATGAGGGAGTTTTTTTTAATGGTGAGATCAATGCAATGGATTGGATCTGTTCCACCTCAGCATGAGAGCACATGCACCTCTCCACACTCAATCAAACCACACACTTTTTGCATATGATTTTCTCTCCCCTCTGTCACTTGCTTATCTTCTCTTCTATTTCTCTCTCTTAATTTCTTCCCCATTTTACAACCCAGAAATCATATGCATACACATACTGTTCTCTTGCCCTCATTCTCACCTCCTTTTCTCAAGATACTTCACTGTTGCAATTTACGTGAATTGATAAAAAAAATGGCAAAAATCAAATTAACTAGTTTACATAGATACACTTGCATCTTTCAGAAAGAGTTATGGCAAAAACCCAAATCACTTGCATCTTTATCTTATTCTCTTTCTGAAGAAAATTAGTTCTCAAATTGATATGGGTTTCATGATTTCATGGATGCTGAATCGAAACTGTCCGATGTTATAGCGAAAAGTTGTCAATTCGGTGATATAGAAAGATTCAAACGCGTTTTTTTTTTAAGGAACCATAAAAAATAAAGTCTGCGATTAGCTTGTGGATTTGAAAAATAAGCATGTGCGTTCTTTATGCCATTCCGATCTAAACTGCGTAAAAATCGTTGAATTTCATTGTGTGCCAAGGGAGATCCGGTCGGGTCGATTCGCGGGTCAAAAAACCCGTTATACAGTAAACGGGTAAAGAAGATGAGTAAAAATAAACTTAAAATGAAAAAAATTACCCTAACATGACTTGAACAGGCGACCTAGGACATACAAAATTACAACAGCAACCAACTACACCACACATACAATTCTGTATTACGAGGATTTTTATTTTATTTATTTACAATTACATGTTTTGAATTTTGAGCAAATAATCAATGATATAATTCATTTACTTTTTGGTTTCTATATAAAGCAATTCTAAATAAAATTTATATAAGCACTTGGTGTGAGTTTTACTCATTATTTCAGTCACTAGGGAGTTATCCTTCCTAGTTGACTAGGCTTCTTAAGGGATAGTTTGTCCGGTAGACACGTCTCCGAGATTCCGATATGAGAAATTCCAATTTCTGCTTCCTTCTAATTCTGTGAGGGTCACATCTAACAGTGGGGTCGATTAAACATGCTTCGGGTCCAGAGTTAGACACGTTTCAATCACCGAGGAGTTGTCCTTCCTAATTGACTAGGCTTCTAAAGAGATAGTTTGTCTGGTAGACACATCTACGAGTTTCCGATTTGAGAAATTTGAGTTTCTGCTTCCATATAACGTCGTGAGAGTCACATCTAACGGTGGGATCGACTAAACATGTTTCGGTTCCAGAGTTAGACATGTTTCAGTCACCGGGAAGTTATCCTTCCTAATTGACTATGCTTTTGAAGGGATAGTTTGTCCGGTAGAC
>Ga0099826_10004135_pt1 | contig 10087 bp, 6 predicted proteins | sample Mtrugardesep15_FD_76830 | JGI IMG/M metagenome (GOLD analysis project Ga0099826, IMG submission 76830) | Root nodule microbial communities of legume samples collected from California, USA - M. trunc garden sep15 | ecosystem: Host-associated > Plants > Roots > Nodule | place: USA: California...
TAGTTCTCTTGGGTTGGGAAACATCAAAACACCTTGGAGAGTGAAAATTCATTGAGTGTCTTTCATTTAGTGAGTTGGGAAAAAATGGGTAGATTTAGGTTTAGTTCTTTGTGAGCTTTGGTGCTTATATCTTGTAACTCATTTTGTAATCACTTTGTGAGATCTCTTGATAGTGAATTGGAGAGCTGCTCTCTCCTCCAGATTAGGTCATATTGGACCGAACTGGGTCAACAATGCTTGGTGTGTTTGTTCTTCTCTTTTTATCCATTGATTATCACTACCTTTGCTCCACACATCTTTGTAATCTTTCATTGGTGTGATTTTTGACCCGTATTCACAACAGTAGTTTTGCCTTTATTTTAGTATAGCCATCACTCTTCTGGCTGCAAATCACTGCAATTCATCATATTTTTAGCTCCTTTCCATGAACTGACATTTGTCATTGATCACATTTATTTCAAAATAGTATGCCTTATAAATCACATCATTCATCTATTGACTTCACAGGTTGTGCTATTCTTTTCAACATGTGATGCGGTGGACTTCCACTATTCATTGTTAACCGAATTCCTTTTCTCACCGTTTCCACAAACCGAAGAAGGGAACAGACCAATGTTTCTTGGATGTAAAACTCTTCGACTACATGGTAATATGGAACAAGAGGATAGGACAACCAGTTTTCAGGCCTTTAAAACTGAGAAATCTGCCCTTCTTTTGTCTACTGATGTTTCTGCCAGAGGCTTAGATTTTCCAAACGTTAGATGCATCATACAATATGATTCTCCTGGAGAAGCTACTGAATATGTGCATAGGTACCTAATTCATCTTTTGTTTTTCTTTGGTGTGGCGTATGTTCCAATTAATTATCGACGCTTTCTGTTCTTCCTATTGTAATCCAAATACACATGCTATGACCGGTTTATATAATCTTAAAAAAAAAAAAAAAGGTTCATTTACCGTAAATCAAATAGGACTAGAAAATTCACATATAGTATTAAATTATTCTTTTCAAACATTCATTTTCACATGTTGAAACATTTGTACATGATTAAGACTCCAGATTACACATCCAAGTCAATAATTTAGTAGAAGTTAGACTCTTACGATTTAATTACTCTAGTTTATATTGGCTAGAATATCAAAATATGGTGCTAATAAAAAGTAAATTGTATCAAGATTTAATGGCTAAAAAGTAAATGTAAAACATTTCCATTGTTATCCTCATTGGTTGCCTTTAAGTTGTTTATCCAAGCAAATTGTATTTCTAGAAGCGTAAAGGTAACAAATGTGAGTAAGTGGGGCTTGCTTCATTAGATGTCTCATCTAGTAGATTCAAAAGTGTCTTCCGATATCCCTGTTTGTGAAAAATAATAATCTTCCAATATGATTTGAAAGGCTATCTATCGTTAAATTATGACGCATAGTTGGAAGAACTGCTCGACTCGGTGAAAGAGGAGAGTCATTGTTATTTCTGCAACCATCTGAAATAGACTATTTACAAGACTTGGAGAAACATGGTGTCTCACTAGCAGAGTATCCTCTCCTCAAAGTGTTGGATAGTTTTCCACTGTCTGCACAGAAGAACAACACAAAGAAATCTGTTTTCATAGACATGCATCCATGGATCATGTGTCTCCAAAAGGCACTTGAGTCCTGTATCTCATCCAAGGTGATCCTCATTGCTAACCTTATTGAATTCTACATATGTGAAATTGTATATAACTTTTTTCATCCTCTTATAGTTGGACATGTTAAATTTTGAATCATAGTTGCAATCGTGTGGATTCTATAACTTTTGAAAACTATGAAACATTTCATGTTGGTTTATTGCATTGGCTAAAGCATTTGATCTACAAACGAGTGTTGATCAAAATAAAAATGTCTAATTTGCTCATTTCTTCTGTGTTTGGAAGTTCTTGAGTGGAGGGAAATGGAAAGTTAGTGAAGAAAGGGAGAGGGATATTCCTTATTCTTAATATATATCAATCAACGATACACTCAAATTGAAGAATATGATTATTCTGATCTGCAGATCAATGTTTTTAATTCTTCCATCTACAGTTTTGGTGGCTTGTTTATTCTTTATGATTTTTCACTAAAACATTAATGTTTTTCATACTGTTTGGATTGGACTATTTGAGCTCGTCTACTGGTATGAGTTCTTGAGAAACTGTTTAGGAAACTACTTATGCCATGTTCATTAGCTGTTTCATCTTGTTTCCCTAAGCTCTCCAAAATAGCTTATGAAAAACAACTTATAGCTTATGTAGAAATAGTGAACCTTACTTTATCTTTGTTATAGAGTTAGCTTATGAATAAACACTTGGATGATAAGTGTATGTGCTGATACGCTCATAATTAAGCTGTTTATCCAAACTGGTAAATAATATGATCCTATAATGGCTTTTTGTTTCTTTGTATTCACTAACCAATTATTGCCTTGTCATTTTCAGCCCAAAATGGAAGAACTTGCCAAGAGAGCATTTTGCTCTTGGGTCCGTGCATACACAGCGCATCGTGGGGAGCTGAAAAGAATATTTATGGTTAAGAAACTTCACTTAGGGCACGTAGCAAAAGGCTTTGCATTGAAACAAATACCCTCCTTAGTTGGAAAGTCTTTCCAAAACCAAACTAAGAAGAGAAAGAGATTCGAGAAGAAAAATGGGTCGTCGAATAAGAGAAAAGTTGCACGACGTGTTACATAATGCAGACCTTGAATGTAAGTTTTGTGAAGCAAAAGGTGTCAAATTGTGACTACCAGAATCTACGTCATTGTGTCAACAAAGTTGTCTCTCTAATCACCCAAGATCAAGTAATAGCATAGCACCAAAGGCCTTCGAATTCATCGATGGACAAGAATGATACTAACATACATCATGTTTGTTTCTTCAGGAGTCCTTAAAAACACGGTTGTTTCAATGGAAGAGATTCTTAAAAAAAAAAAAAACGGATTTCTGAAAGTGTGCCCCGTTGTGTAGACAACTTATCTTAGAACAAGAATGACATGTTACTTGGATGAGATTCTAATTTTATTTAGTTCTGGTTTTGGTATACGGTTTTCTAGGATTTGGATACCTCATGTTACTTAGAATTTTGTTTTGTTTTGCCAAGTTATTTGCACAAACATGAGTGGTTGAAAATCAGATAGGGCGAAACAGTTCTACAAACATCTTAGGATTTTGGATCTAGTTTTTGTTGTTAAAAGTGTAGAGTAAATTTCATTTTCGTCCTAAAAATACCATTTGTTGTTGTTTTGTCTTTAAATACGTTAATGTTTAATTTAGTTTTTCTCTTTCAATTATGCAAAGGGTCATTTGATTAGTCATTCTGAATAAGATCAATGAGTGTACTTGTTTGAAATATTAATACTCCCTCCTCTGTCTCAAATTATGTCACTTTGAAGAGAGAAAAAAAATTATTTTAAATTATATGTCGATTTATAATATCAATAAAGAATTATTGTAATTTTTTTTATTATATCTTTAACTATTATTACTCTCTTTTCTTTCAATTCTTTTTTTTATCTTTCTCATATCATTTATTAAGAACAATTTTGTAAAACAACACAATATCTCTTTCTCACACAAAATCAATTACATTTCATGTCATATAATTTATGACGGAGAGAGCAATTATTATTATTATGTGAAAACCACACCACCTCTTTGACATGCAATGAATAATTGTAACATAAATCGTTGGCCCCCAGTCCCCACTATCATGTGCAGTGGAGAAACAATAAATTCGGTGGAGCAACAGATGTAATATAATGTCAGCAATCTAGAGCTCAAGTTTATTCTTGAATTAAATTTTGAATGCAATATGGTTAGCTGGTTCCTTAGATTCGCAACCCTACATTTATAGTTCTTGCTCTTTCTTGGGATTGAAGGGATGGCACCAAACATGTTTTCTTGCAGGGTTGTGCAAGAAACAAGAAGTAGGGAACTTGCAAATGAAATTAAGATGTAAATACAACCCCAGATTTGCATTTTTTTGTAGTATTCTCAAGTAAAAAAAAAAAATAGTTTTTCATATTTCTCCATCAAGGTAACATGTGTTGAACACATTTGTATCTTTTTCAATTATCATTTAAACATTGGCTCGAGACTTTGTGAGAGTCTAGTCTCTTCAGTATATTCAATCTATGATGGTAGTTCGTTTAACTTTAGTCGGAAAAAAGTAAGCAATTAAGTGATTAACCATTGATTAGTCTAGAGTTAAAACTGTAACGGTTCTCATTTATCTCCCATTTAACCAAAGCTACCCAATTAGTGCCAAGTTCTTTCTTTTAACAATTTGCTCAAATGTTGGTGTAAATGTCAAATTTAGCCAAGCTTTCAAGATTTGGATTTTAACATACCCTCTAGGTCCAAATGCAATTTCTCTGTGTAATTCCTTTACAGGCCCTCGCATTACTCAAAAACCCCTCAGATTTATTGGATCGTGACCCCAATGGCACAAAGTTTATGATTGAATTTTTTTTTTTATCGAATCGTTACTTCTGATTGTCTTGTTTCAGAGATTAAACAATTTGAAGGTCCTATAGCAATCACCATTCCTCACAAGCTTCTCAAAGTGAATTATGTAACGAAACCCAATACTAACTAAATACTTTGAAATGATAAATAAATAAATAAAAAATAGTACTTTTTCTAACCATATCGTTTCAAAGATAAGAGACTCTAGTAATTCGAAGTTCGTTCGTGAGGTACGTATAATCTGATCAAGAGTTGTTTCACTCAAAAATCAAAATCAAGTTCTCCCAAACCATTCATTATTTGGTAGAACTCATTAATTAATCATTTAAGTTCAATCACTTGGTTAAGTACTTTATCCTTTATTTACAAGAAAGCATGATATACCGGTGTATCTGTATATTTTGATTGTTATATAAGTTTCTCAAGTAAAATACTAAAAGCTTCTCTAAATGTTGTATGAACTTGTAAAAGTTATTCTTTTACACAATTCAAAAATCATTTCAAGAAAATAATTTTTATTTTGAGGGGTTTAAGCAAATAGGTTGTTATTCTACAATTTTATCAAAATAAGTTTTACTTTTAAAAAATGGAAAACATGTGAAGAAAACATTTTTGTGATAATGGCGAAGGGAAATTATATTCGTTTAAGTAAATTATTGAGTGAAGCTCTTGTGGCTTACTTTTAAACGGTATGATTTAATCTAAAGTACACTTTTCTACTAGTTATAGAAGCAGTATAAATCCCCAATTGCATTGTTCTCTATATCCAAACACTGGGGATAATACATATAGTCTATACTATAGCAAAACCCCATGCATGGAAATGGGAACTCTTTATTTTTATTTTTATTTTCAAATCAATAAAAACAAAATGGAAGCTGTAGACCCATTATCATGGCCCACATTATGTCCCAGTGTCGGAGAGGAGAGCCCTTGTGGACAGTTTCAAACCCATTTTATTTTATATTTTGAATGGTGACCTTTCCTTCATATACTTGACCCTTGTGTTTCTCTTGGAACTAGAGATGCGCTCAAGACCAAAAATAAATTTAATAGTATGAAATAGAATTTAATATTATTCATAAGAATCGTAAAAATTGTTCTCGTGGGAGAAAATAAATATGCTTAATTGCACTTTTTCCTATATTTTTTGTTAATTGTGTGATTTTGTATTCTCTTTATTTTTAAGCGATTTTACACCCCATTTGTTGTCAATTATGTTTTGTTCAAAATCATCATTAAAAGGGGGGAAAGGGGGCAAAAGATGGGGTGCAAAATCTCTCAAAAAAAAGAAGAAGAGGGGTGCAAAATTGTACAATTGGCAAAAAGAAGGGGCAAAAGTGCAATTAAACACAAGAAGGTCCATCTAACCAGAAAGGAAGCAAAAAGATGGGGTGCAAAATCGCACAGTTAGCAAAAGATAGGGGAAAAGTGCAATTAAGTCAAAGATATGTTGGTCATATCCTATTCACAATACTTAAGGCGTCCCTATAAAGGCACCTTAACACTCTCAAGTAAATGAGTTTTTAATGTGTTTTGAGAAGATTCCTCGAAATAAGGGTGGGTGTATACCTTATTTCGATGAGGAACACTCTATTTATAGACCCCCATAGTGGTTATGTCGTTCTTACCATTGTGGCTAAGTGGCGGGGCGATTGTTCATGTAAAGAGATCAAGTGTGCTATGAGTTTATTGTTTGCTGCATCGAGACTCTTCACCAGTGCATATAGCCTACAACTATAAATTTCTTCTCAAGTCGTTAGCCTATGGCTTGGGCGAGGACATTAATGTATTTAGGTGAGAGGATAGTTTTGTTGGTTGTCGACGTCGGGATAGAAGCATGATTTCATGATCTGAGCATTGATTGAATTCGGCGGTTCCAGGCAAAATTATATATGACACGTGGTGTGCCGTTTTGCTTTTTGGTGGACGTTTTAGTTTTTGTGTGTGATGATTGCACTTGTAAACCACGCTCCTTGAATGTTGTTTACCTGATACATTTGACCATTTTTTGTGGTGTATTAAATTATGGGGCCCTTTAGTGGTGAGTTCACTTAGTTCGATGGGGATCTTGACCATTGATTTTTTGTCCCTAATTATGGATCATTGGATGGCGCAAAGGTAGTTTCTTTTTCCCCATTGGTTACGCCTCTTCCCAACTTCCTTATTGCTACAATTTTCCTCTCCCTGTTATTACTTTAGTTATCCTTCTTATCTCAGAGTTCTTTTTGGCTACCTTGTGCTTTGTGTAGTTCATTCAGTTGGATAAGTTGTAACCATTTTTTACTTTAAGGTACATTTCCTTGGTCTTTTATCTTTTCACGAATAGGGTTTGACCTATAGAAGAAGAGTCATGACTGGTCTTGTCAACTTTCTTTGATCGATCACCCCATTAGATTTTCTAAGGGAAGTTGGAGTGATTAATGTTGGAACAAAATTGAATTTGTATCATTCCTATGAAGTTTTGATGATAACAATATTAAAGAACAATTAGATATGTTAATATATGTTCAAGCATGCAGGACCAAAGATTAAAATTCAACAAGGTCTGAACATGTATGAGAATCATAAGCATAAGAGAAGCAAGAAGAAAGGTCAACCATAAGTCAACACTTTGGATCAAAAGAAAAGAGGTCACTTAGAAGCTGAAGATTTATCTACATTAGACTCTGAAGACCATCAAACTCTAAAGAACATAAGACTTTGAGGGACCAAGAAGCCACGTTAGATTTGTCGTCTTTTGTAGTTGTCTTTATTAAACTCTGAAAGTATAGTTTGTTATCTTCTTACCACATGTAGAAACAGACAAAGAACTTCAAGGACAAAGAGAATGAACGAATAATTCCAGTTGCAGAAAAGGAATTTCAAATGTCTAATCAACGACATTATCCATATCAGGGAATATCCGAATGTCCTTGATTTGAAGCTTCTCAACAACTCTTAATGTGCTAGCACCTCTTCAACGTCTCTCAAATCCTTGCATATATAAGAAACTGAAGACTTAAAGAAAAAAAACAAGACTCTTATATTTTAACTGTACCCTTACTATGTAATAAAACACTTAAGAATTTCTTACTAAGTTCATATCTTAGAAATTCTAAGTTCATAGATTTTGTTTTGTTTGTAATTGTATATATCTCTGGTTGTATATGAAGTGTAAAACAAATATTTTATTTGTAATCTCTTAGAAGTATTTTTCAGTTATGATTGAGCACTAGAAGTCTCTTGGTTGTGTCCTTGAACATTTGTAATCAGTTGTGATTATAGTGAAAATCCCTTGAAAGTGCAAGGGGACTGAACTACTCCAGGATTGTAGGAGGAACCAATATAATTGTTTTGTGTCTACTCTTTCTCTCTCTCTCTCTCTCTCTCTCTCTCCATCCATCCATCCATCCATCCATCCATCCATCTCTCTCTCTCTCTCTCTCTCTCTCTCTCTCTCTATATATATATATATATATATATATATATATATATATATTTGTGTTTGTTTATCGGCTGTTATCAGACTCTATGTAAGACTCTGAACTCATCAGACGATCTTTTGATAAGGGAGAATGAACGAGGGTTTCTCAAATATTAAGCTAGACGCGAGGTTTAAAACATGAGAATAAGCTAAGAGCGTGTTTGGATGAGGGAATGTTTTGAGGGAATTCAGATACTTTATGGTGAATTCAATTGTTTGGATGATAACTTGAAAAAAATTTAAAATGATGAAAATTTACGAAGTATTTTGTTCAAGTTAAATTTAGAGAATTTCAAGTGACATCTAAAAGGTAAGAATTTCAAATTTCTTGTTTGTTATAAATTTTCAAAATTTGCATTTTGGTCCTCAAATTGACCCTAATAAATTTTCAAAAAATTGCAAATTGACCCCTCATTTTTTTCCAAAAAATCTAATTTGATCCTTAATTTTGATTTTCAAATTTAACCCAAAAAATTAAAATTTAATTGAAAAGTAAAAACAATTTAATTGAATTATTTCAATTATCTAAAATTCCAAATTACTTTAAATTTCTCAATTATCTTATCCAAACACATTCTAAGGCCTTTCGAATCCACGCTATAAAAGCCCTAAATTTATTGGAAAATGTTAACAAATGCCTTAAGAGCATTGTTTAAGCATCTAAAAGTAACAATTTTTGTATTGAAAATTATACGATTTTGACTTTAACAATTGTTTAACTTGTATTTTCAATACATAATTTCTTTATGTGGGTTCCTTAAACGATGCACTTAGGGACATATTAATAAGATCCAAATTTATTTCATGATAAGAGAAAGAAAAAAAAGTAATCATGATAAAAACTCAGCAATCATCACAACCTCATGCAAGTCAATAATGGCAAGAGTGCAAGACAATAGTTTATTATTAATTGTAGAGCGGAGCTAAGAAAAAGCAAGGTGGCTACAATCTACATTATTCTTCTTCCGTACTTTGTCGGTGTTGACAAACCAAATAATCCATTTTTGCAAGCCTAACTTCTCTGTCCTTTTTCCTTAGAAAAAGAGAAATAATTGTTTAACAATTTATTTTTAACCTTTTATTGTTTTATTTTGCATGTGCTAGCCTCTTAAAAATAATAATTGAACAAGGGATGTGTGGGGTGTATCTAATAAACAAGACATAAATTGAAGATACATTACGGCCATCTAGGGCTTTATTAAATTTATATAAATTCACATTACCAAAAAATATTATATAAACTTATAAAGTAGGGACACTTGGTAGGGAAGGTTCGCCACTGAACAGTTATTTGTGCCTTGAATTTTGCTTCTTGCTTGCTTGTGAGGGCTCCTTGGATGATTTTGTACTCCAAGTTCGTTGTACCAAATTGGGAACTTGCATGTATATATACCATTTGGGCATAGTTTTATATTTTCTGTCTTCATTTTTATATTGGTTTGTCGAAATTGGCATTGTATTGTCTAGCTCCATTGAGGAATCAGCATGTTCTGCTGATAGTGTTTTTAATTTTTTAATAGAGGTTCCTTAGCATTATACGTTATAACTACCAATGAATTGGGCTCAAATCTTAATCTATTGGCTTTATAATCAAAGGTGGTGGTAATTCAATTTAATTGGAAATATGTCCTTGCATGTACATGATGTTCAACTTGAAAGTGAAGTTGGCCGATAATTCAGCTAATAACTCACAAGAATTCACATTTACTTCAAACAATTACAATGAAAAAGGAATTTTGTCTTTCGATTGTGGGTTCTTTAACTCCTCCATTTTTCTAAAAGTAAATATAAGAATTTTGTAGAAATAATGAGCTATAAAAAACATAAGTAAAGAGTGAAATAAAAAAAACATAGATAAAATGCGAGTAAAATAAGTTGATTGATTGATCGAAGTGTCTAAAATGAAATGTGCAAATAGTATTTATCAACAAAGGTTCAAAGTATGAAATTATGTTGGTCGTGGACATAGCATACAAAGATATCAGTGTCGTCATTTGGCTAAACTCGTTTGTAGCGCATGAAAATTGATTGTTTTTTTATGTATGTGGTGCTCCACGTTTTCCACAACTCTTCATCTTTCGTCAGTGGAGGAGCCAGAAGAAAAAAAAGTCAGGTGGACCACTAAAATAAACTATAATATATA
>Ga0099826_10004136_pt1 | contig 10086 bp, 3 predicted proteins | sample Mtrugardesep15_FD_76830 | JGI IMG/M metagenome (GOLD analysis project Ga0099826, IMG submission 76830) | Root nodule microbial communities of legume samples collected from California, USA - M. trunc garden sep15 | ecosystem: Host-associated > Plants > Roots > Nodule | place: USA: California...
ACACAATTTGGGTTCGCTCTCCAACAACACTCCTCTTCTAGAAAAATTCTCCCAGAGAGGAAGTCTACCAAAAAGTAATTGCCAATAAAATATTTGAACTTTTTGTGGAGTCAAACTAATCCAAATTCTCCCTCTCTAAAATATATTTTATTTCTTCTAATCATTGTATTTTTTAATATGTGAATAAAAAACTTAAATGATATTCATTTTGAGACGGAAGGAGAATCAATTAACAATATTATTTGGCCTCCTAAAAAAATTAACCATATTATTTGACTATGTAAAGAAAAAAAACAATTATTATATGGTTGTAGTGCTTAAATTTAGTTTTGTAAGGAACTCCATTGTTCTTTTTTAAAATAGTTAGTAACTTATTGTATATATAAACATTCAAATATTCATTAGAATCTTTGTCAAAAAAATATTCATTAGAATCATTTTGCATGCATATTCTTTTTTTGAATTATGGTCCCCCACTCACAGCTGCAGTGGCTGCATGGGGAATATTTAGCCTTTTTTTTTTTACCCTGATGATGCTTGACGCCTCTTGTGTGACACGTCCTAGTCTTGGCCTTCTTAAGGGTTTTAAAAGGTGGATCATACCCTAATTAATGTGTAGCTTTTTCAAAGACCTATATAAAATGTGACTAGTTTAACGGTAATAATTGGTGATCGTGGTACTCTTGTTTGATCAAATTAAAGATATTATTTAGGTTATGTTTGGATTGATGGAATGAAGTGGTATGAAATAAGATTCTAATATTGTTTGGATTTGTAAAAATTGAATGGAATGGTATGGAACATGAAACTCATTCCATTCCATCATTTCCTTTTATTTTTCATTCCTCCCATTGAGAGGTATGCAATGGAATGAGACATTTTAATTAGATAATTACTCTTTTATCCATTTTTATTTCATCAATTTGAAAGGTTTCTTTTCCATTTCTTCTCAGTTTGCATGCGTGCATTTATTTTTCATAACTCATTTTGCTACTTTTCCTCCATCGCTGGTTTGATTGACGACTCACATGAATTTGTTTTTCTATTTCTTTCTCGCACGTATGTGTGTGGTTCTTAATTCTTGTGTTTTTCAGCCAAGTTGTTCTCAGTTCTTATTTGTGTGTCTAAGCTAGATTTAACATTTACTTTGATTGTTCCATGCTATATATTAATGTTTGTAACTGTATATGTCAGTTTTTTTAAGGGGAGCAGTATTTGTACATATATGAACATTTCGATGATAATTTTATACTATAAAACATCTTTTTTGGTCAAGTACTATAAGACATTTTAATTTCAACTTAAATCCCTTTATGCTTTGTTTGTAAAAAATAAATTGTGTTCTTAGTTTAACTTGAAGGATCACACTAGAAATAAAACAATTCTTAAAAAAAGATAGAATTTTTTTAAGGAAAAAAATTAGAATAAAAAATTCAATTGTTTCTACTTACAAGTTTTAATGGAAAACAACTTTTTTTATTAATAATTAAGGGTAAAAATGGAATAAAAAAGTTATAACTCATTCCATTTCATTCACTTTATAAACAATGAAATGAGATGTTTATTTAATTATCCAAACAATGGAATGGAATATCCATTCCGCTCCGTTCCATTCCATTCCATTATGTTGTATTCCGTTCCGCTCCGTTCTATTCCATCAATCTAAACAGAGCTTAATCTTTCTTGTCAAGACCGCAAGACTTGTATGTTACGCGTTTCATATTTTTATTTCTCCAACAATTTTGACAAGTACTTTTTTTTTACAAGTACTGTACTGCTCTTTTCCGATAAAAAAATCGAATTCAAAAAGTGAAAAAAATCTAAATGTTGGGTCACACCTTGAAACAAAGAGAAAAAGAAATAATATGTTGATAATACGATAGGAAGAGCGAGTCATTCAATAAAACTATGATAAAAATGGAGACACATAAAGAAAATAAAGTGTTGAACAAGTATATGACATTTAGAGGTGTCAATTTACTATTTATGTTTTTAATAGAATTTTTGTGTGCTATCGATCAGTTGTCGTGTTTTTTTTATATCTCGTGTTAGTATCGGTTCAAATTTTTAAATAGAGTGATTATATTTGTACAACTATTTAGTGAAAATTTTACGACCACCTTCTTTTTCGCTCTTCTTATCGGTCTAAAACCAAAGTGCGAGAGCAAAAATATAATATATGTATTAGAGAGAGTTGTTCAAACTTTTTCACAAAATAATTGTATAAATATAATTTCTTAAGTGAATAATGCTCATTTTGTACCATTATAACTTGTATGTTTTAGTCTCCTCGTAGAGATGGTTTCGTGAAATTTCATGGTTCTTCAAATACTTCGTACGAGTGGATTGTAGAACTCTCTTTATATTTGCTCAGATGAGTTATTGTGGAACCTGCATCTATATAATTAGGAGTTCATTTAACAGGTATCTCCTAAAAATAGTTCACCGTTGAATTCTTACAATTTAGTTAATCATCATTTTTTTTATAGAAAAAAATAACAATAGTTATTCAAAATTCATCACACAAATGACAGAGTCAAATTTCGATAATTTTAATAGCTAAGTTAAGATTCTTGAAGAATTAATCATCATAATCATTATATATATATATATATATTTTTGTGTGTGTAGATATACTGTGAGATTCAAATACCCCTTAATTAAAAATAAAAAAACTCTCAATTCTCAAACATAAGAGCTGCAGCTCCTATATGCAACACCTCCACTTACAAGTCATCCTCATCCTCATATATAACCGCACATAAATTAAGAGGGTCATTTATGCAATAATTTATAAGATTAAATTTGTATGCACTTTATTAATGTACAACTTTTTTAATATAGCACTCAATAACATATCAAAATATAGATGTTTTAAAAATTACATCATAATATTAATTGGAAACGCATCACCTTTAAAAAAAAAGATTCACATCTAAAAATTATGTTTAATGATAAGAATGATAAAATATCTAAGAAATGAGGGTATGTCACTATATGAGGACCATTTGTTCACTGTATGAGGTTTTGCTAGTAGAATATGGTACGAAATTTTCAAATGATTAGGAGATGAAATTGTGCATACAAAACTATGGCTAATTTGAAAGACGAGAAACGATAAAACTATGGATTAAATGAGTGTCTTGAAGTTGTTTTTTTGGTTGAAATTCGGATCATCCTTGTCTTTATTATGACTTTGTATACATTAATACTATTAATTTGTATGTTTTTTTTTTGAAGGATACTATTAATTTGTATGTTAATGTGACATTGTTGGTTGAATTAATGCCTAGGTTTTAAAAAATTTAGGAGGGATGGGTACTAACATACTGCATTACATTTGACGATTTAGTACCGCTTATACTTATAAAAAAAAACCTCTTCATTTTGTGTTAAAGAAAACGAAATGATAAAATTAATGCAGTTTTCTTTAGAACAAAATTAATGCAGTTAAAAAGATAATACAGTTATAATAATAATAATAATTTTGGTAAAATAAATAAATAAACTATAATAACAACAACAATAATATATAACCCTTAAAAAAACAGTAATATATAGTATAAAGTAAAAACTTTGAGACTTTCGAATATAATTTGTGGAGTCAATCAATTCACGGATTTACTTTCAATTCACCCGTTCTGTTCCTTTTTGGTGCATTGATGTGATTTCTTTAATATGTCATAAATTGGACTACATAGTTTACTCCACCAGAACATTGATTGCTTTTGCAATACACAGCATTATACAACAGCATTTTCTTTTCTTTTTTTCCAAGTATGCAGCAAAAGAACAAAAGAATTCTCCCACCCATGTTCATAGTTACTTCAACATCTAAGTCTGTCACATCTTATACCTATTTCAGATACTATGTATCAAAATCAAACCCTCACATCAAATACCTTATAAAATAAATTCTTCATTTAAGTCTTTCTTTCCTATTCTTCATATATCAGGAGCAACATGTGTATACATAAACATCAAGTTACTTAAATAAGGCCTATAAACACCAACCCTTTAGAATATTATTATTTAAAATGCTTTAGCTAGCTAGCTATTTGATTCAACCAACATAGTCCAAATGCATTTTAAGGAAAATACCTCATTCAAATTCAGTGTCCTATTACATGACCAATTTCTTGAAGCATAACATCAATAACAATAATAACAGTGCTATTTTCCAACAAAATCCAACACCTAACAAACAACGTAACCCTGTCATTTGACATGCATAGCAAAGTCTTTTCTTTTCTAATCAGTTTTTCAACGGAAGAAACTCAATAAACTGGTTGGGTGCATTGATTGCTGAAGCTGATATCTGTGTCTCTTTTTGTTGGTTAATAATGTTATGATGATCATCACTGCATCCATGATCTACGTTCCTTATTGGGAAAAGTTGAAGGGTTTGATCAGATTCATTTTGATGATTGTTGATACTGCTTAAGTGGATAAAACCGTTTTCTCTTTCTTTGTATGTGTGAGGTGAAATGAATAAGTTGAAATCATGGGTCTTGATGAGTTTTGGGTCCATAAGTCTAGTTGTTACTGTGGTTGTGGTGGCCATGCTAGCTGTTGTGTAATTAGAAATATGTTGATGTTGTTGTGTAGTGTTTAAGAGGGTAGGACAAGAAGTTAACTGCATCATATGCCACGTGGCATTCCTTTCCATAAAGTTCCTTCTTTGCTGTAATTCTGCTTCATCGAATTGGAGCCATCCATCTGCTTTAGCTGCTGCTGCTGCTGCCCTTTGAATTGAAACAGATTCCTGAAGAAAGAATTTAATTAAAGGTATGAGTGAGATGAAAACCTCAACTCAAAAAAATATTCTACAAATAACGTGTGAGGAAAAAGGAAAAAACAAAAACTAACCATGCACGGATTTCAAATGAGCATGCACTCAAAGTTTAGTATTTTAAAAGAAAAATAAAAAAAGTTGGATGTTGGTCTATGTGAAGTCAAATTAAAGCAAGGGGTGAAGGTGTTTTGGTGGTCTCTCAATTTCATAGAAAGAAGAATAATGGAGCTACTGACTTGACTTGAATGAATATGAATATGAATATGAATACTCCTATCCTATGCACAAGCCCCAAAAGCCCAGCTAAGTTTCATAACAGCAGCCCCGACAGAAAGGAAGTAATGCAGCTTTTAGGACCCTTTTCATTTCCCAACAAATTACTACAAACCTTTTCTTTTCTTTTCTTACCTACTATATGGTCCTTTCTTTCCCTATACCTAATTTGTGCATGCATCATATTATAAGTAGTATCTTTTTACTAATCTCTCTCTAGTAAAGTAATCATATGCAAATAATCAGTGCTTAAAGACTTTTTGGTGATTGATTAAGGGAGGAATGTCCCAACCCAAAGTTGAAAAGGAAAAAGAGGTGTATAATTTGTCTGGTTTAATTAGTACTACATGCATGATGAATGATATTATTATAATATAATATTAGAGAATAGACCTCTGCAAGAGGAAGAGTACTGGTACTGGAATTTGTAGAGGGTAGCCAGTTTTTGGTGTGTTCAACTTCAAACACTGTCCTACTTGCGCCTGTTGACAAAATGAAAAACAAAAAAGAATATAACTTTACATCTCAACCAACAACAATACGAATGAATGAGAAAAAGAAAAACCTAACAATAAGGATATTCCTCTAACACAATAATAATTACAGTTACTAAAACTAATTAATTACCCAAGTCTTTCTTTTCAAGAGCAGAATCAAACTCAGCAGCTGATTCCATTTGACGGCGTCGTTTTTGCCTTTCTCTGGCTTTGTGATTCTGAAACCAATAGAAAACATTTTTCCCTTCAATTTTTCCAAACTTTCTAAGCTGGGCTGTGATTTGTTGGATTTGCTCAGCAGAAGGTGTTCTTGTTCCTCTTCTATACAATTCTTCCAGTGCTCTTAACTGTTCTGGTGTTGGATTCCACCTTGAACTCACCACAACTGCTGCTGGATTATTCAACTCTGATCTCTTGCTATGATCTCCTACTCATGCCAAAACATCATCACACTTTTAGTTTACATATAGTAAGTGTAATATACAAACAATATTGGAGATATAGTTACCTTGCTGCAGATTGTGATGATATTGTGAAAATAAATCATTGCCACCGTGAATGCGGTTTAAGGAAGGAGTTATAGTTGAAGTGTTGTTAGGAGAAGTAGTAGGGACTGGTCTTGGCATGAGAGGCCTTAGTTTCCTTCCACTGAATGGATAATCAGCCATGTTGAACTCACCACCTTCATTGTAACCCACCATCCACATGTTGTAACTAGGGCTTTAATTTGTCTGTCACTAAAAGGCTTATAAATAGTAGAACGAGTGAAGTTACTTACCTAGGAGTACTAGCTGTGTTAAAAAACAATGAAATGAAACACATAATAAAAGGAAAAGTTAGATATAGAAATATTTTTGGTAGTGAGTGTGGTTATGGTAATTTGAAATGGAGGAGGAATGGAGTTGAAGTTGAGAAAAATGGTAAGACCTAGCTTGCTAGTTGAAATGAAAAGGGTGCATATATATGGCATATATAAGTTGATTGATGCTGCTATGCAAATGTAATAACCAAACCATTGTTAATTAGTTGAGGAGGGGGTGTGTGTGTGTGTCTCAAACATTGAGAGATGGAGATTGATCACTCAATGAACTCTTCTTCTAGGTCACATGAATTGAAATTTTTGCAAATTGCAAGAGAGAGAGAGAGAGAGAGAGAGAATGGTATAATATTGTTGGATGAATATGGGACAAAAGATGAGATGAGGTTGACTAGGCTTTAAGGAGAGAGAAGCGTGGAATTCTGGGAGATTGATTTGTTATTGGGAGTAGGGAATGAAAAACGACGTGACGATGATGAGGGTTATCATGAGCCTCATCACTCATTTATTGTTCTCTTTTACGTCTCGTGCCTTTCACACTAATTCTCAATCCGAACTGCCCCTCTCTCTGCTCCCTCTCTCACCTTTTTCTTTGTCTATTTTGCTGTCCATGTCCATGCATTGCATCTTCATTTATTTACTCATCATGTACGGATGGATCAATACTTACTTCTTCATTTTTCACCTCTACGTACGATCCTCTATACCATATTACAATACCCATGTATGTATATGTATCTACTTATAATACATACATACATACATACAGTATTACCAACTGCAACTAGCATGGATAGTTAGGTCTTTCACAAGAGGAAGTCATCATCAAATTATTTGGTGCTACACACATATTTAAATAAAAATATAATAATATATATTTTTAAAATAATTAAATGATATATATTTTTATGAGTTCTCAAATGATGTGTTTAAATGGTTATAATCATACAAATATATATATTTTCCTTCCACTAATATATGTTGTTGTGACTTGAGTTTTAGTATGAAATTTCATAATTGATATTTACACGTAAATTCAATCATAAAATTCTCGGTAAGGTTGATTGTCATGTCCCTCCCCCTAATCTAAATTTTTTCATAAAAAAATTGATTGTATTACATTTAAATAATATTCTATATTTATAAAACTAGTTACATCTCAATGAATATAACTCAATTGGTAAAGACAATATATTACACTATATAAGAAATGTGGCTAAATAATTCTAACATGTAAGTTAGGTTTTACATTGCAAAACTAAACTTAAACATGAACATGAAAAAGTTATTGTTATTTTAAGCAAACGCATAAATCTTACCGTTCAACCAAACATAGGCTAATGTTGCATTTGAAATGAGAAATTTATTTTGAAGTGAAAATAGAAATTAGAAAAAAATTACTGTTACTTTATTTGGAATCTTGCTTCCATGGTCCAGACTCATTTATTGAATTAAATTGAACATGGCCATATATAGGAGGGTAGTTCAGTAATAAACAAAACTGTCCATGTCCTCTCAGTTTCTCTCTCTTTGTTTGCCTCTTAGGTATAACCCCTTGGTCATTATGATGGAATGACTCAATTCTCGAGCTAGTGTGTGAGACTCTGCCACCGCTGATATAGTAGTGGAATTTGAAAGCTATAATTGATTAATTATTTCTAGCTTTTTGTTGAGTAGAGGGCCTACTCCCTGCAAATTCTGAATCCCTACTATTTGTATGTCTGTTATTTATTATTATTATTATTATGATATTTGTGCATGCAATGCAAAAATATGTAATGTGATAAGTACCATGCAAATTACTAAACCACAGAGCAATGTGTCTATTGTGTCTGTGACCCCTCTAATATTGATTGTGCATATCTCCCCACTACATAACATACTGCACTGCCCATAAAAGCCCTAATCAGTATTGTCATTTCTGTTCTCATTGCTAGGAAAACCAAAATCACATATATAGCTTAGCTAGCTAGCTAGTTGTCAAATATATTGCTAGGATATGGCCCCATAAACTTTAAACTTTTCATCCTTTTTAGGCTTCAGTTTCAATTAGTCAATGTTTAGTATATAACTTAGACTTAGGAGGGAGGTATATAGATAGATAGGATGGGAATGTTTTATTCTCCACCAACATGTCGTCCTTTAGTACATTTAAACAATAATAAAAACAAACCTCATAACTAACATATATATCTATTTCATGAATCAAGCCAATTAGTACTCAATTCCTCTTTTATACATTCTTTTTTCTTTTCTTTATCTTAGGTACGCTATACTATACTATACCATTGCAGAATGTGGCCCATGAATCTTTAATTTGATGATTACGTGTATCTACTTACTCCTACCTAGAGTGTTATGCAGTAGAGTTTGTAAAAATAATTAGTTTTAATTTTTATTTTTTGCCAACAAAGTTACTCCTTCTGTCCTGTAATAGTTGACACGTTTGAAAATTTGGAATTTTGACTTAACTTACTTTAACCATGTTTTTCTTCTAATACACAAAGATAAATAGTATCATATAAGATGTCGTTAGATTCGTCTCGATGAGTATTTTCAAAACATTAAATATTCATAATTCTTTTTGATATATTATTCAAGATATTTAAGCTCAAAATTATGCATTAATATGCGTAATAGAGTCAACTATATCAAATGTTATGAGACAGAGGGAGTATTAAATAGTACTGTAAAAAAAGATCCCTATTTTTTCCTCAACTCTTTCAATCTGTGAGCTGTGTAGTGTTAAAAATCAATTCAAATAGATAACGATTAATTCAACTTTGGTGGTACATGTATTGGGAAAAGGGTAGATACTATACAGGTTTCAGTGAAGAAAGATGAAAGGTAAAACATGCCTACTTTTTTTGCATATACTAGTAGTATTTGGAAACAAGAAAAAGCATGGGGAATTAAGAAAAACAGCTTTTGATTCCTTGATAATATTAGAGTTGAGATTCGTTTTTAAAAGTTAAGCCAATTTTGATACCACTACCCTACACGTACCATTATACAAGTATGTCCACAGGTACACGCATAATTGCATTGTTTTCATAAAAATTCGATCAGGTGACACTGGTCTTAGTCTAAAATTGAGAATTTCTGTATTTCCCAAGAGCTGCTAGCATAGTGAGACGCTCAATCTTGCAACGACAGAACATGATGGATGCAATCACACTCCAAGGGACAAGATTTCAGAACGGACAGCTTCACCCTTTTCCCCTATAAAGGCACAAGGCCTGTAAATAATTCCTGTAACTCTACGAGTATTTAGTATAATTTAGTATGTTAATTTTTTCTTGGAGTCGTGCTAACAACTAACAAGTGCTCTTGGAACCAATATTTTTGGACTTTATTTGCGAGTTTAGAGGAGAATGAATAAGAGAGCTTTAAATAAAAATGCAAATAGTAGAAAAAATAGTTTTGAGAGTGGAGGTTTTGAGGTTTAATTTTTTTCATAATACAAAATTTTCTTAATTTAGGAGAAATAAAAAATTATATTGGAGGATTTTAGAGGGTTTATATAAATTCTTCAATTTCAATCTACGTTTTAAAATGTACAGTATATTAATATTAATTATATACTCCCTCCGTCCCTTAATATAACCCCCTATTGTTTTTTTCACATTTCTTAAGAAATGTTGTTGGTGTAGTTAATGTGTCTGTTTTATAGTACAATTTTACAAAATTACCCTCATTAAAGA
>Ga0099826_10004137_pt1 | contig 10086 bp, 9 predicted proteins | sample Mtrugardesep15_FD_76830 | JGI IMG/M metagenome (GOLD analysis project Ga0099826, IMG submission 76830) | Root nodule microbial communities of legume samples collected from California, USA - M. trunc garden sep15 | ecosystem: Host-associated > Plants > Roots > Nodule | place: USA: California...
TATATATATATATATATATATATATATATATATATTATGGTGTCCATCAGTTTTTACCTATTTGCTTCCCAATTCAATCCTTTCTCGTTTCATAAGGACATAGCTTATATAATAGTATTAACTTTACTGTGTAGTTTTGCTATGAAGTGAGGGCAACTTTTTTGTTTTTATATGCAGATCACCACGCTCATGATCATAGTCACGATCCTGGCGTTTCATCAGTGAGCATAGTTTGTGAAGGAAACTTGGACCTTGAGAAGGTTAGTACTTGCTATTTGTCTGCTTAAAACTAAGTTCATTGATTTGTCTTATCCATTTGGATGCTTGGGGAAATGCCTTTATTTTAGATGTTTATGCACATGCAAAAAGTCTTTGTTGGCATTTATGTGCTGGAAGCATAACTAACATATTTTTTCTTTAGGCTAACATGTGGCTTGGTACCTTATTGATGGAACGTAGTGATGACATTTATAGGATGAAAGGTCTTCTATCTGTTCAAGGAATGAATGAAAGATTCGTCTTTCAGGTGATTTTAAAATTACTTCTATCCTATTTATTGTTATTGTTTTCAATTAAGCGAGACTTGAGTTAGACACCGAGACACATATAACATGAGTGGTGTCTGTACTTCAGAGGACTTACTTTCACTGTTATCATATACTATCTTCAGTTTCGCCAATAAAGCATGGCATTTTTTCTGTAACAGGGAGTTCATGACATATTTCAAGGTTCACCGGAAAGGTTGTGGCAGCCAGATGAACCAAGGACAAACAAAATTGTTTTCATAGGGAAGAACTTGAATGCTGAGGAATTGGAAAAGGGGTTCAAGACCTGTTTGCTGTGATACCAAGAAGTTTAGTACAATGTCCTTAATCCTTTATTCTTTTTGATGGTGCATGTCGTATGAGTTTGTTTATATACGATACAGAATGATGAACCCACTTACTATATGAATAGTGAAAAAATGTTTTCCATTTCTAAAATACCTTCGTCTTCTAATGAAGGTTCCGTTTCATCCCTAAAATCGTGACTGCGTAAATATCAACTATTTTAGGCTGTTTGCCATCATGAACTGAAATAACCAAAAATCCAATGGATTTCACACGTGTTTTCTTTTTGTGAAATGAATTTACAATGCGAAAATAAATAAATATGTAAATAGCATGAAAAATCATAGATATTTTGGATCTACGCGGATCCAAATACATCATTGTGAAAGTGGACATAAAAAGAAAACCAAAATTCTAAAAACGTGTTGCATGAAGAGAAAAAAAGGGTGTGGAAATAAAACTCATTTTTATCTATCTTGACCCCTGGGCATGCAGAATTAGAAACGTCAAATGCAAAAGGCCTGAAAGCCAATGAGAATGACAGTAGATATTCATATTAGTGAGTAAGGTAGACATTGAAATGGATGATGGTGTCGACTCCATCTGTGGTATGCTGATCCTCTTTCAGCAGGGTCTCAAGTGCTGCATATCCCCTTGCATTCTCATACTTACCACTCCCACCAATCACTGCAACCTCAGATTTTAGTGATGCTGTCCTGTGAACTCCAAAGAAGCTTATACTGTCATCCACGCCGTCATGATCATTACCTCCAAGCAGAAACACTGTCATCACAACGCTCTGACTAGTACCATCCAATGAGCTAGCCGTGTAGAACCCTTGTGCTCTTCCAACCACACCCGAATCCAGCTCGTGCCCTTCAGTTAACTGATCATCGATCACTGTCACAGACCCAAACATCAGCTTCTGAACTGTTAATCCTCCTGGAAGGTTCCCTGCCGAAACAAACGGCTGATTGTTGCCGCCTGTAACAACGTTGTTGGTTCCCCGGTTTTGGAACACGGTGGAGGAGGACTGACCGTTACCTAGTCCTACGAGCAGTGGTAAGTTGTTGTTTGTGATGATGCCATTGAGCTTGGGGATAAGGGTATTCCTCCTGTGATTGGGAAGATGTTGTTGTTGTTTTTGGAGAAAGGTAAGCCTGTTACATCACTGTTTGCTACTATTCCGGTTACCACTCTTGCTGATGGGTGTGACCCACCTAGTATATCATGCATGAAGAATGATAGTGATGGTTCCTTTACCACCGGCTGTGGCTGCTGTTGATCCTCATTTGTGGGACTTGCCACTGGTGAGATTGAGACATTATCTCCCGCAGGGGCTTCCACTTCTGGTATTGGTGGGTCAGCATTTGCTTCTTCATTACTGGTGCCAGGGCCTGTCTGTGGTGTAGTAATGGGGATTGTTGTTGTGAGTGAAGGATTGGATACCAATGGGATGGGTAGATTGTTAATGACTTGTTGTGGTTCTTGTGGAACCACTTCATCTAAGATCCTTGCAGAGTTGGAAATCAAGAAATTGGTGGTTAGGATTAGGAAGAAAAGGCTGATGGTGGCTTTCATAGTGCTAGGATTGCATATGAATGTATTGGCCATTTGCGTTGCGGCGAGCTTGATTGTTTTGGAAGGAAGGTTTAGTTTACTGTTATTTAGCTGATTTCTAATTGTGTCTATATACTCACAAATATTGTTGAGTGTGGTATTGGTGAGGATAGGGTCTCTTGACTCTCGACTCTGATCTTCAATTCAACAAGTGGAGCTGAAACTATGTATGGAGTGGTTGGTGTTCTTTCCATTAGTTGAATTGTGTTTTGGATAAAACAACTCTCAGATTAGAGTTGACATTTTTCGAATTCAAACGTCACTTTAATTATGTGGAAGTAATAGGTGGCTTTGCATTTACTTTTCCTGGATGATCAAAAGGAATTTGAGTTACCACATAGACAAGACAAGACAATAATTTGGTTCCTAATGCTGACTTCTTATAGTCATATCTTCTTTCTTCATATGAAGATACAAATCAATTGTTATTTTAGTTCTTCCCAATCTCTCGGCTCAATGTCTTTAAGTTTTGGGTGGAGATGTAGTATCAATGTCTCATGACAGTCTAGGTCTTTAGCATGTTATTGCTCCTGGTGCTTTGCGGGCCCGGTGTTCCGCGGACTCCCCAACATGGTTTCGGCTAAAGAGAAGTAAGGTTTGTTTGGTGGTATTGGTGCGAGAGTTCTGGAGTATAGTTTGATCTCCATCTCTAACATAAGATTCATTTTAATGGATGATAGGTAATCTAAATTGTTGCTTGAATCACCATTTCTTATAAGACCAGCTTTTCCATGCTGCAGAGACGATATTTTCTTTTTGCTCTTCAGTACTGACTGCATTTTACGTGTTATAAGCTTAAACCAATAAGCAATACATAGAAGAACATGTAATTTGATGAGCATACTTCAGTAAAATGAAAACCATAGCAATTATGAAACAGTCTCCTAGTAAAAGGGATGCCACAAAAACAAGGCAAATATTTTGTGCTGTCTAAGTTCTTAAATTTTTAACGAATCTAACACACCCTGTCATTTTAGCACCCGTTGTTCATGTTTTCTAAGCCAGTGTCTCTAATCATAGAGCAACTAAGCGCAAGTTTGGTTCAACAGTGACAAAAATTGATTTTGTATAATTAATTTTACTTAAAAGTGAGTTGATAGTAAAGTTGTTTATGTTCGGATATATTTAGATAAATGTGAGTTAAACAATAAATTTTGGTGTTATCCCGTTTTAGCTACAGATACTACTTCAAGTTAAAATCAATTCTAGAGACAATAAATTTTACCAGAGCAACCAAATTTGTTAGAATCAATTTTACATCTCCATAATCAATTCTAATTGCTCCAAACGTGGAACCAAACATCTCCAAAGTCAGGAGGATAAATAGATTTCAACATAACGGTCCAAAAATTTAATTATAACTGTTTCAACTAGTGACAAAAAATTTCACCTTTAAAATGAATAAGTGGGGTGTTTGGGGTTCGAACCACAACCCCTACATATATTATGCATTGTCACTACGAAGTGAGTTAAGCTCAGGGGACAACTACCAATTCTTACATATGAATTAAAATTTCTCTCTTCCATGTTTTCAAATTTTATTTTGTTAACCTACACAAAATTTCAATACTACAGAGAATATCAGAAACACACAATCAAATCCATATTAAGTAAAATTTCAATACTTTAGAGAAAATCAGAAAGCACAATCTGGACTGATTTTTAAAGATACTAACTACTAAGCACTAACTAAAATACACGTCATACAGAAGGAACTTAGAACTTGTAACTTTTCCTTCTACTGTACTAGACCCTACTTTATCCACAACCTTAACAACAGCATAGCCATTAGCACCATGGTACTTTCCAATGCCACCAATAACTGCAACATGTGACTCAAAGACATCACTCCTATGAACTCCAAAAAGTCTCAATCCGTCTTCATACTCACCCTTCAAAAAACTCACTGTCATAGCCACCATATGGCTACTTCCATCCTCTTCACTAGCTACATACACCCCTTGTGCTTTTCCAAGTTTCTTTAGTTCATCTTCATGATCACCTTCAACTAGTAGTTCCTCATCGATCGATGTTACTGATCCGAATTCCAGCTCTTGAAATGCTGCTCTAGTAGGAAAAGAGAAACCAATGTTGGAAAGATCAAGTGTTTGTGTTTGTGTTTGAGTTGATTGTGGAATTGGAATCCCTCCATTAGGAGGAAAAAACCCTAGAGGTTTTGGAAAAGGTAATTGATTTGTGACCTCAGTAGTGGAAGGTTTCTCTGTATTAATATTAGGATGTGTATCATTGAGCATATGCTTCATTAAAAATGTTATTCTATGATGGCCATGGTAGTGATTAGGGGTTGGATTACCAAGAGTTCTAGCTGAGGAAAATTTGTTTATGGTAGTCATTAGCAAAAGTAACATGACAATTGCTAGAAGAGAAGGGAGATTGGCCATTGTTGCATTGGTTCTCTTTGGCATTAATTTGCATGATTGTTTTTATATAATATTATTAGGATACAACTATAAGTGTAGTGGTTAGACTTGCCTATGATCAAATATTAAATGGCTATAAATACTAAGATGAGTCTTTTGATTAGGTTGTGATGAATGGAACAAACTCAACCAATACATGATTCATAAGTTTTCTATTATGCTTATGATGATGCGAATGGTGCCAAGAAAATATTATTTAAAGATATAAATTGTTGGCTTTCATTACAAATAAACTGCAAAAAAGTTATAAAATTAGAATCCAATTGTTGACCTTTTTAATCAGCAGAACAATTTTCCAAAGGCAACGCTTTGCAGTTAGTACTAACATAATGTAATATGTAATTTTTTGTTTTACAAAAAGTAATAAGTAACTTATATTCATTAACTATCTATAATCATGATAAAGTTTTTGAAGATATGATAACACTAAACACTAAAATCCGATAAAAGAAATAATGAAATCAAGTGTAATTTGGTGGAAATGGATTCTCTCCATTAACATTCTCTCACATTTTCTCCACTAGACCGATCCCAATTCAAGTGCCATAATCTCTTTTTTCCGTATTCTAAAACTCTTCTACCTATGACTATTCTTTATAGTAGCTCAAATCTCTTACTACTTAGACCAATCTGTTGGTAACGAATGAGTGATTTAATTGATCCCACATTGTAGCACCTTTTTATTGGTCCCACAATACATGTTATTGCTTTACATGTTTTTTTAGACAAAAGTTTAAGTGAGTTGGGTTTGAGAGACTCACTATGATCAAGACAAACCTCAGACGTTAACAAAAATATTTACATGCCTACAACTTCATTTAATTAATATACAGATCCAGTTTAATTATACAATTCAATAATATGATATTCTAATGTTTTACTTGCAATTGGTTTCAGATCTTTTCGTTCCTTTATTTTCCATGTTTTAACTACCATTTTGTAATGGTTATGTTTGTTTACTCTAAATTTAAGAGGTTGTTTGAGCAATAGGTAAAACATAAGTACAAGCTTCTGATTTAAGAGATTATGATGCATAACAAGCAAGTTAATTAGTGAGAGTTATTTTTGGTCTCTAACAAGTCACAACAATCTGAACCTAGCTCATTTCTAAAATCTTTAAGCATATACCAATTTCCCTAAGACATGTACTGCATCAATGACATGATCTAGTTTTGCCACCATCTCCACAAGCATAGAAGTGAAAACAGCAAAAGACAGTGCATCTGAAAACTCAAGGCTAGTGGTTGCAATCTTACTTAGTATAGTGGTGGCCTTAAAACCTTCTTGTGCCATTAACTTAATAGTTCACTAGAAAATAAGAATCGCCATATCACTCGGCGACTTGTCACCTCATTATTCATGACATACCAACAAAATTTAGTGACGGGACAAGGTTGGCAACCAAGAAAAATTAATTTCATTCATAATAAGATGGTGAATACATGTAGTAATATATAAATCAATACATTATAAAATCCATTTTCGCTAAAGTGGTGGAAAATTCATTTTAATCATCACATTATTTAAATACTTTCAATCAACCAGATCGTATGTCATTTCAAAGTCAACCTTAAATAGCAATTTTTTCTTCATGTTACGCACATCATCCACTAGCTCATTAACAATAAGAGTGTCATCCATAAGTTGTCCACCTTTAAGAAAAGATGTTTGAGTTTCCAAAACCACCTTACCAACAACTTGTTTCAACCTATTAGCCAGCACTTTTGACATAATTTTGTACAAACACCTAACTAAGGTAATAAGTCGAAAATCAGTCAATCTTGAAGGATTGTCAACTTTAGAAATTAATGCTATAAAAGTATTATTAATTCATTTAGTTAACTTATCATTCTTGTGGCAATCATCAAAAGAGCGCAACAGGTCCACATATAAAATATCCCAAAAATTCTTTATAAAACCAAGATTAATGTCATCTAGCTCTAGACTTTTAAAATTGTCACAGTTTCACACCGCCTCTTTAATTTCTTCTAACGAAAAAGATTTAATAAGATCCAACTCATCTTCCCACGGATAGATTTAAAAGAAAGATCCCCATCTTTGATATTTTAATGCTAGTTTTCTTTATTCGAGGGAGGGACAATACTTTCTTTAATAGAAAAATATGAACAATATTTGACATTATTAAAAAAAAAAAAAACTAATTCGCTAAAAATATATAATCATAATAATAATATGTACAATTAAGTACAATGTTTTTTTTTATAGTGTCTAATACTCATAAGTCTATTTCCCTCACACAAACAAATCTTTATATATATTGTAGTGAGAAATAATTTAAATGAATGGTACAAAAATAGAAGAAAAAGGCACACCAAAATTATGTATCTTTTCTAAAATTGTTTGAAATCCCAATTAAAAATGGAGTAACAAGCAAAGAAGAAAAGGAGACAACATTTTCTGATTTTACAAGCAGAAAAAGAATATCTTGCGATAGTAATAACGAAGCAAAATAAAATAGGGTTTATATACTCGCGAGTGTTCCCGCTCCACTCACACAGACACAGTGAATGTTAAATTGAATCCAAAACCCTAAAACCCTAATCCCAATTTCTCCTAATTCATTACCCATAAACCATGTATCTCTACAATCTCACTCTTCAACGACCCACCGGAATCATCTGCGCCATCAACGGCAACTTCTCCGGCGGCAAGGGTCAAGAAATCGTCGTCGCCAGAGGCAAAACCCTAGACCTCCTCCGCCCCGACGATAACGGTCGAATTCAAACAATCCTCTCCGTTGAAGTCTTCGGTGCAATTAGATCCCTAGCTCAGTTCCGTCTCACTGGTGCTCAGAAAGATTTCATCGTTGTCGGTTCAGATTCCGGTAGGATTGTTATTCTTGATTATAACAAAGAGAAAAATGTTTTTGATAAAATTCATCAAGAGACTTTTGGGAAGTCTGGTTGCCGGAGAATTGTTCCAGGTGAGTATATTGCTGTAGATCCCAAAGGTAGAGCTGTTATGATTGGTGCTTGTGAAAAACAGAAGCTTGTTTATGTGTTGAATAGAGATACTGCTGCTAGGTTAACTATTTCGTCACCGTTAGAAGCTCATAAATCGCATACTCTTGTGTTTTCAATTTGTGGTGTTGACTGTGGTTTTGAGAATCCTATTTTTGCTGCTATTGAGTTGGATTACTCTGAGGCGGATAATGATTCGTCAGGTATGGCTGCTGCTGAAGCTCAGAAGAATTTGACATTCTATGAGCTTGATTTGGGTCTTAACCATGTTTCAAGAAAGTGGTCTGATCAGGTTGATAATGGGGCTAATTTGCTTGTTACTGTTCCTGGTGGTGCTGATGGACCAAGTGGAGTTCTTGTTTGCGCTGAAAATTTTGTTATTTATAAGAATCAGGGGCATCCTGATGTTAGGGCTGTGATTCCGAGACGTGCTGATTTGCCTGCTGAGCGTGGTGTACTTATTGTTTCTGCTGCTATGCATAAACTGAAGGGCGGATTCTTTTTTCTTCTGCAGACAGAGTACGGTGATATCTTTAAGGCTACGTTGGAACATGAGGGTGATCGGATTTCTGAATTGAAGATTAAGTATTTTGATACCATTCCTGTTACTTCTTCAATGTGTGTGCTCAAATCGGGGTTCTTGTTTGCAGCGTCTGAGTTTGGAAACCATGGTTTGTATCAGTTTAAGGGAATAGGGGATGATGATGACGTGGAGGCCTCGTCTGCGAGCCTGATGGAAACTGAAGAGGGTTTTCAGCCTGTGTTTTTCCAGCCTAGGAAACTGAAAAACCTTGTTAGAATTGACCAGGTTGAGAGTTTGATGCCAATTACGGATATGAAGGTCAGCAATCTGTTTGAAGAGGAGACTCCTCAATTTTTTACTCTTTGTGGGCGTGGACCTCGATCTTCTTTGAGGATCTTGAGAACAGGTTTGGCTGTCAGTGAGATGGCAGTTTCCAAGCTTCCCGGTATTCCTAGTGCTGTTTGGACTGTGAAGAAGAATGTTATTGATGAGTTTGATGCTTATATCGTTGTGTCGTTCACCAATGCCACACTTGTGCTTTCCATTGGTGAGACAGTCGAAGAAGTCAGTGACAGTGGGTTTTTGGACACTACTCCCTCCCTTTCAGTTTCTTTGATAGGTGATGATTCTCTCATGCAAGTTCATCCAAATGGTATTAGGCACATTAGGGAGGATGGACGTATTAATGAGTGGAGAACTCCTGGAAAGAGGACAATTGCAAAGGTTGGGTCAAATAGACTTCAGGTGGTTATTGCTCTGAATGGAGGGGAGCTTATATATTTTGAAGTGGATGTAACTGGTCAGTTGATGGAGGTGGAGAAGCATGAAATGTCTGGTGATGTTGCTTGTTTGGACATTGCTCCAGTGCCCGAAGGCAGACAAAGATCCCGTTTTCTTGCAGTTGGCTCATATGACAAGACAATCCGAATCTTATCACTGGATCCTGATGATTGTATGCAGACTCTAGGTATACAGAGTCTTTCTTCAGCTCCAGAATCGCTTCTTTTCCTTGAAGTTCAAGCATCTGTTGGTGGTGAGGATGGGGCAGATCACCCTGCTAGCCTTTTCCTGAACGCTGGTTTGCAGAATGGTGTCCTGTCTAGAACTGTGGTGGATATGGTCACAGGTCTGCTTTCTGATACCCGATCCCGATTCTTAGGATTGAGACCCCCAAAGCTGTTTCCCATTGTTGTAAGAGGAAAGCGTGCTATGCTCTGCCTGTCAAGTCGCCCTTGGCTTGGCTACATTCACCAAGGACACTTCCTTTTAACACCCCTTTCATATGAAACCCTTGAATTTGCTGCCTCATTTTCATCTGACCAATGTGTGGAAGGTGTAGTTGCTGTTGCTGGTGAGGCGTTGAGAATTTTTACCATTGAGAGATTAGGAGAAACATTTAACGAGACAGTTATTCCACTTAGATACACGCCTAGGAAATTTGTGCTGCAACCCAAACGGAAACTTTTGGTGGTGATTGAGAGTGATCAAGGAGCATTTACTGCAGAAGAGCGTGAAGCTGCAAAGAAAGAGTGTTTTGAGGCTGCTCAAGCTGGGGAAAATGGGACAGAAAGTGCAGACCAAATGGAGAATGGTGGGGAGGATGAGGATAAAGATGACCCCCTCTCTGATGAGCATTATGGTTATCCAAAAGCTGAATCAGATAAGTGGGCATCCTGCATCAGAATTCTCGA
>Ga0099826_10004138_pt1 | contig 10086 bp, 10 predicted proteins | sample Mtrugardesep15_FD_76830 | JGI IMG/M metagenome (GOLD analysis project Ga0099826, IMG submission 76830) | Root nodule microbial communities of legume samples collected from California, USA - M. trunc garden sep15 | ecosystem: Host-associated > Plants > Roots > Nodule | place: USA: California...
CTTCTGCTGCACGATCCGGAAGAGGAGCATGATTGCTTCTCCGACAATACCTATAACTCGCATCTGAACGACGCCATCGGCATCGCTTCGGCCTATACGGGCGACTATACCCGCGTGGACGGCACGAAGATGACCGGCGCCTCGCTGGCGGAACTCGTTGGTGCCAAGGACAAGGCGCTGAACGACGAAATGACGGCGAAGCTGAACAAGACGCTCGACGCCATGCACGCAATGGAAAAGCGCGGCCAGACGGTTGAAGCCTATGACCAGATGATCGGCGAAGGCAACAAGGAAGGCAATGCCGTGGTTCAGGCGGCCATCGACGGTCTCATTGACCAAACGAAGACCGTTGAACGCGTCATCGCGGCGCTCGATCTCGGTAAGATCGAGCTTGAAGGCTCCGCCAGCCTCGACAACCCGAACGCCGTCTTCAAATAAGCGGCAAGGCGGGCCGCGATCCACTGCGGCCCGCCACCAAATGTGCCTTCAGACTCTGATGGAATTGTCGCTGTCTCCGATCCGCAAGCCGTTTTTCTTCGCCGGGGCAGCCTGCCTTGTGGCCTCAGTGACGCTTGCCGCCCCGTTGCGTGACGGCCTGACGGAGAAAGACCGAAGCCGCGTGCTGGCCGTCACTGCGCCAACAACCGATTTTACGAGACCGGAGCCCTTCGAGGCCATGTCCGGCGGCGCAACCACCAGCACCGGCAAAGCGGATGGCAACGCATTTTCCCAGCCTTCCGCCACCATGCCTTTCGAGCGGAAGCAGGATTTCAAGCTCGGCAACGCGCTGTTCCAGAAGCTCTGGGTCTCCTCCCCCTCCTCCACCCAGGCTTCCGATGGGCTCGGCCCTTTTTATAACGCCCGATCCTGCCAGACTTGCCATGTGAAGGATGGCAGGGGCCGCCCACCACTTGCCGGCGAAGACGCTGTTTCCCTGTTTCTGCGGTTGGCGCGACCGGCCCGGGACGAGACGGAACGGGCCGCGATTGCGCGCCATGAGGTGCTGAATTTTCCCGACGAGACCTATGGCCGGCAGCTGCAGAATCTCGCCATCCCCGGCCTCGCCGCCGAGGGCAGGCCGGTCATCACCTACACTGAAAAGCCCGTGCGCCTTTCGGATGGCGAAGTGGTGTCGCTGCGGAAGCCCGCTTATGCCGCTACCCTGAGATATGGCCCGCTCGGTACGGACACAACAGTTTCGGCCCGCATTGCGATGCCGACGCTCGGCCTGGGCTTGATCGAGGCCATTGCCGATGCCGATATTCTCGCCAGCGCAGACCCAGATGACAAAAATGGCGATGGCATTGCCGGGCGCCCGGCCTGGGTCAAGGATCATCGCACCGGCGAGATAAAACTCGGACGGTTCGGCTGGAAAGCCCAGAATGCAAGCGTGCGCGACCAGAGCGCCAGCGCCTTCTCCCACGATATCGGCATTTCCACACCGGATGCGCCGAATGCCTATGGCGATTGCACCGATGCCCAGAAGGACTGTCTGGCCATGCCAACAGGCGTGCAGCCGCGGCTGGGGCCGGTGGAAGCGCCAGACCCCGTTCTCGATCTCGTGACCTTCTACACCGAAAACCTGGCGGTGCCACAGCGGCGCAATGCGGGGGATCGAACCGTTCTTGAGGGCAAGCAGCTTTTCTATACATCCGGCTGCACAGCCTGCCATACACCGAAATTCGTCACCCGCCGCGATGCTGGCGATCCGATGCATTCCTTCCAGCTGATCTGGCCCTATTCGGACTTCCTCCTGCATGACATGGGAGAGGAGCTTGCCGATGGCCAGCAAGTGGGGGAAGCCAGCGGTCGGCACTGGCGCACGCAGCCGCTCTGGGGCATAGGTCTGACGCAAAGAGTGAATGGCAACGGCTTTTACCTGCATGACGGGCGGGCGCGCAGCCTTACGGAAGCCATATTGTGGCATGGCGGCGAAGGGCAAAAAGCGCGCAACGCCTTTGCCGCCTTGCAAAAATCCGACCGGCAGGCTTTGCTGGCTTTTCTGGAGTCTCTCTAATGAACTTTGCCATGCGAAAAATTTCCGGCGTCATCTCCGTGCTGCTGCTTCTCACCACGCCGCCGGCAAGGGCACAGGATGTGGAACTGTTGCCACCGCCACCGCTCGACCCTGCGCAGGTGCGGGGCGTGATGGAAAAAGCGGTGAATGGCTTCATCCGTCCCGGTTATAACCACTTCCGGCAATCTGCGGAAACGCTGGAAGGCAGCATGAAGGCTTTCTGCGCCGCGCCCTCCAAAACGACGGAGGCGGTAGCACAGGCGGCTTTTACTGAAACGGTCTTGAACTGGTCGACAATCGAGATCGTGCGTATCGGCCCTGTTATCGAGAAGAACCGCTTTGAACGCGTGCTTTATTACCCCGACAAGAAGGGTCTCGGGCTGAAACAGGTGCAGCGTTACCTCTCGGACAAGGATGAAAGCGTCACCAGCGCCGATGGCCTAAAAGGCAAGAGTGTCGCGGCACAGGGGCTCGGTGCACTGGAATTCGTGCTTTACGGCACCGGCGCGGATGAACTTCTCGACAAGAAGGGCGATTTCCGCTGCCGTTTCGGCACCGCCATCGCCGGCAATATCGCCAATGTGGCGGCAGAGCTTTCCGACAGCTGGAACGCACCTGACGGTGCGCAGAAAAACTGGACACGGCCGGGACCGGACAACCCCGTTTTTCGCGATGAACGCGAGGCGTTGGTTGCGCTGCTCGGCATTCTCGTGCACGGTGCAGAGGCAATCCGCGACCAGCGGATCGAAACCTTCTACAAGGGGCCGGACAAGGCGAAATTTCCCCGCACCGCCATCTACTGGCGCTCCGGCCTGACCTGGAAGAGCATCTCCACCAATATCAAGGCCGTGCAGACTCTCCTGCATACCGCCGACATGGTCGAACTCGTACCGCCCGATCAGCGCTCCATCGTCAACTCCATTGACTTCATCGCCAAATCGATGATCCGCGTTGCCGCAACGATCGATACGGATGTGGAAAAGGCACTGGACAAGGACGACCAGCGCGCCAAGGTGGATTACCTGTTGCTCAACGGCAAAGACCTGATCTATCGCCTCAACGACCAATATGGCGGCGCCATCGGCCTCAGCTCCGGCTTTTCCTTTGCTGACGGAGACTAAGCGATGATCTCCGGCAGCAAGCGCATGCTGATCGACCGGCGCAGCTTCATCAAGGCGGCGGGTATTCCCTTTCTTGCCACCCTCGCCCCGCGGTCGCTCCATGCGCTGGAACGCACAGACGCCGTCTTCGCATCCGCCTTCCGCGCCCGTGATGGATCCTACGGCATTGCGACGGTGAGCGAGCGCGGCGAAATCATCGACCGCGTTGCGCTTCCCGCCCGCGCCCATGGAATGGCGACGAGCCATGCGACCGGTAGGACCGTGGCCTTCGCGCGCCGTCCCGGCACTTTCTTCATGGCTTTCGATCCCGTGCAACGTCAGGAGCCTGTCGTGATGCACGCGCCGGAGAACCGGCACTTTTATGGCCACGGGCAATTTTCACCCGATGGCGCAATTCTCTATGCCAGCGAAAACGACTTCGACGGTAACCGCGGCGTCATCGGCCTTTACGACGCCCGCAACGGCTTTGCCCGCATCGGTGAATATGACGCGCATGGTGTCGGCACCCATGACATGACGGTCAGCGATGACGGACGGCTGATCGTGATCGCCAATGGCGGCATCGAGACCCACCCGGATTTCGGCCGAACAAAGCTCAATATCGACAGCATGGAACCGTCACTCGTGCTTCTGGACGCCGCCACCGGCCAGCTGATCCAGAAACATGTAATGCCGGAGCAGCTGCGGCAGCTTTCCACCCGCCACGTCGATCTCGGCGATAACGGCCGCATCTGGTTCGCCTGCCAATATGAAGGACCGCGCAACAATCTTCCGCCGCTTGTCGGCCATTTCTCGAAGGGTGAGGATGTAGCCTTTGTCGATCTGCCGGAGGAAACGACGGTGCGGCTTGCCAATTATGTCGGGGCCATCGCCGTCAACCGGCGCGAAGGACTGGTGGGCCTGACCTCGCCGAACGGCAACGCTGCCGTGACGATCGATGCGACGACGGGGCGTGTGGTTTGCGAAGTCACCGTGCGGGAGGCGGCGGGCGTTGCGGCGGCTGCCGACGGCATTGCGGTTTCCTCCTATGACGGATTTTTCGAGGCCGTTCGCAGCGACGTGGCCTGGGACCAGCATATCGTGCGCCTTTCCGGCTAAAATACTGAAAAGGCAGGGAACAAAAGCATGGCCAGCGCATTTCAGGCGTCATGAAGAACCTTGCCGTGTATATTATTTTTGTGGTTGTTGTTGTTGCCATCGGGGCGTTGATCGGCGTCAACAATGTGCCGGGCGAATGGTATCAATCGCTGCAGAAACCATTCTTCAATCCACCAAACTGGATTTTCGGGCCGGTCTGGACTGCGCTTTACGTGCTGATCGGCATCGCCGGCGCACGGACGTGGATCCGGAAACCGATGGGGACGCGCATGCGCCTCTGGTTCACGCAGATGGTGCTGAATTTCCTGTGGTCGCCGATCTTTTTCGGCATGCAGAGCCCGGCCGGCGCGCTCGTCATCATCATCCCCATGCTGATCTGCATCATCGCCTTCATGGCACTGACCTACCGTCGCGACCGCATATCCATGTGGCTTTTCGCACCCTATGCCCTATGGGTCGCCTTTGCCACGGTGCTCAACGCAAGTATCGGCATGCTGAACTAATTCGCCTTACGCCCTTGCCTTGCCCGACGCCACGCGCCATGTCAGTCTGCGACGGGGCAGAAGGCAGGCAGGTAGGCCATGGAGATTACGGATCCCGGCGATTTTCGCCAGCGGATAGAAACAAGCTTCGCGCGGCAGGGCGTGGTGCAGGCCATCAATGCCGAGATAAGCCGCATCGAACACCGGCTGGTGGAAATAGAACTGCCCTTCCATGAAAAGCTGACACAGCAGCATGGCATATTGCATGCGGGCGTCATCGCCGCTGGCCTCGACACCGCCTGCACTTACGCGGCCTATACGATCATCGAACCGGAAGCCTCGCTACTGACCATCGAATTCAAGGTCAACCTCATGTCGCCGGGACGTGGTGAGCGGTTTCTGTTTCGCGGCGAGATCATCAAGCCCGGCAACAATCTGATCGTGGCGGATGGTCGTGCCTATGCCCTGTCCGATGGACCGGCGAAGCTGATCGCCTCGATGACGGGCACGATGATGGTGGTGAAGGGGCGCGAGGATATTACCGGATGAGCTACCGGCTTTCGCATGTTGCGGATAAATCCGTTCTTTTCGTTATGGCGGCCTCCGCTGAATACGGCCCCCATCTGCAGGCGCGCATCGCGCCACTCATGACCGGCGTCGGCCCGGTCGAGGCGGCCATTTCGGTGACGGCCATCCTTGCCGGTCTCGATGCGGCAGACCATTTGCCCGACCTCGTTGTTTCGCTTGGCTCCGCCGGTTCGCGGACATTGGAACAGATGGGTATCTATCAGGCGGTTTCGGTTTCCTATCGCGATATGGATGCGTCCGCGTTCGGTTTCGAGAAAGGGCGCACACCGTTTCTCGATCTGCCCGCCGAAGTTGCCCTGCCTTTGCGGATACCCGATCTTGCCGAAGCCAGGCTTTCCACCGGCGGCAACGTCGTTTCTGGAGAAGCCTATGGGTTGATCGATGCCGATATGGTGGAAATGGAGACCTTTGCGGTCCTGCGAGCATGCCAGCGCTTCGGTGTGCCGCTCATCAGCCTGCGCGGTATTTCCGATGGCAAGGCCGATGTGAACCATGTCGATGACTGGACGGCGTACCTGGATATCATCGATGAAAAGCTCGCCGATGCCGTCGACCGGCTCTGCCGCGCCATTGAGGATGGTGTGATTGCCCTTTGAAACCTTGCGATTTTCGCAAATTTCCGCCGTTTGGCGCCCGCTTCCGGGTTGCCTAAAGCCGCCATTTTCTTTAAAGGCTCGCCATGACCCAGATAGCCCATCCCGACAGCATTCTCATCATCGATTTCGGCAGCCAGGTGACGCAGCTGATTGCGCGCCGCATCCGCGAAGCCGGGGTCTATTGCGAAATCCATCCGTTTCAGAATGCCGCAGAGGCTTTCGAGAAGCTTCAGCCCAAGGGCGTGATCTTCTCCGGCGGCCCCGCATCCGTAACGGCTGAGGGCAGCCCGCGCGCGCCGCAGGCGGTGTTCGATAGCAAGGTTCCGATCCTCGGCATCTGCTACGGCCAGCAGACGCTCTGCACGCAGCTCGGCGGTGTGGTCGAAGGTGGCCACGCGGCGGAATTCGGCCGTGCGGATATCGATATCAAGAAGGCTAGCCCGCTGTTCGAAGGTTTCTGGGAACAGGGCAAGAGCTATCCAGTGTGGATGAGCCATGGCGACCGCGTAACAAAGCTGCCTGATGGTTTCGAGGTCATCGCGACCTCCGAGAACGCTCCTTTCGCCATCGCGGCTGACGAGAAGCGTCACTATTACACCACCATGTTCCACCCGGAAGTGGTGCATACGCCTGACGGCGGCAAGCTGCTCTCCAATTTCGTGCACAAGATCGTCGGCCTCAAATCCGACTGGACGATGGCTGCCTACCGCGCCGAGATGATCCGCAAGATCCGCGAGCAGGTCGGCACTGGCCGGGTGCTCTGCGCACTTTCCGGCGGCGTCGATTCCTCGGTTGCAGCCATTCTCATTCATGAGGCGATCGGTGATCAGCTGACCTGCGTTTATGTCGACCACGGCCTGATGCGGCTTGGCGAAAGCGAGCAGGTCGTCGGCATGTTCCGCGATCACTACAATATTCCGCTTGTTCACGTCGACGCCGCCGATCTGTTCCTCGGCGAATTGTCTGGCGTTTCCGATCCGGAAGTGAAGCGCAAAACCATCGGCCGCCTGTTCATCGAGGTCTTCGAAGCTGAAGCAGCCAAGATTGCAGCCGATGGCAAGGGCGCTCCCAAGTTCCTCGCGCAGGGCACGCTTTACCCTGATGTCATCGAAAGCGTCTCCTTCTCCGGCGGCCCTTCCGTCACCATCAAGAGCCACCACAATGTCGGTGGCCTTCCCGAGCGCATGAACATGCAGCTCGTCGAGCCGCTGCGTGAACTCTTCAAGGATGAAGTGCGCGCGCTTGGCCGCGAACTCGGCCTGCCGGAAAGCTTCATCGGTCGTCATCCCTTCCCCGGTCCGGGTCTCGCGATCCGCTGCCCGGGCGCGATCACCCGTGAGAAGCTCGATATCCTGCGCAAGGCGGATGCGATCTATCTCGACGAAATCCGCAAGGCCGGTCTCTACGATACCATCTGGCAGGCCTTTGCCGTGCTGCTGCCGGTGCAGACCGTGGGCGTGATGGGCGACTACCGCACCTACGACTTCGTCTGCGCGCTGCGCGCCGTGACGTCAGTGGATGGCATGACGGCGGATTTCTATCCCTACGACATGAACTTCCTCGGTCGTGCGGCAACCCGCATCATCAACGAAGTGCGCGGCATTAACCGTGTGGTCTACGACGTGACGAGCAAGCCGCCCGGCACGATCGAGTGGGAGTAAGGACTATAATCGACACAGCGTGTTGCTGCGGCAATACCACTGTGTCGAGCACAGTTTGAACGATAACGCCGCGACTAGTTCGCGGCGTTTCTGTTTTGTCTTGCGAGATAGATGATCTGGGCGGCAAGACCGACAACGAGGATCGCCAGCAAACCCGCCTGAACGCCGAGAAGCAGCGGTGATTTCAGATCGGTGACAAAAGGATGACCGTCCGGAACACGGCGCAGCGTCTCGGTCGCTGTCGGCACCATCAATAGAAACGCGCTGACACTGAGACAGATGGTCTCAACATATCTGGCGACGCGCGTTGAGCCGAGAATGCGCTCGATCCCGTAACCTGCAAGCAGGAACAGGATGGTCAGCGCGCCAATGGCGTAGCTGACCGGCTGATGCGCCACGAGGAAGGCCGTCGCAGCACCGATCAGCATGGAAACAAAATAGATTGCACCCGGCGTGGATCGGGGAACGATTCGACCGTGACGGGCAAACATGTAGATGGCCACGGGAATGGCCGGCAGGCTGCCGAGCGTGTGGACCCAGCCAAGCGGAGAAATACCGAACATATGAGATTGCCTTTCTCTTCCAGAAAGATGGGTGGTCCTGGGAGCAGATCGTCACCGACATATCTGCAAGCGTAGCGTTGTCTGTTGATTGGTCGGCAGCTCGCTCGGGTCATGCATCCACGCCCCTTACAAGGTGCAATTTCAAGCGGTGATGCGCTCCAGCATGGGGCGGGTTATCGCGCCAAAGGTCGCGGCATCGCCGTGCGCACGCGCTGAAAGCATTGCGCCGTGCACCGTAGCCATGAAGATTTCAGCATTGGCCCGTGCTGTTCCCGTCAGTACAAGGCGTCCCTGGGCAATGCCGCGCTCCAGCACGGCGGTGAGCCAGTCCGAGAGACTTCTAAAATGCGCACGCACTTCAAGAACGACCGTTTCGGGAAGAACCGGTATCTCGCTGGCAAGCAGCGCACAGACGCAGAAAGGATGGGTCGCGTCAGCGATACAGCCTTCCCAATAGCCGATATAGGCGCGAAGCTGTTCCAGCGGATCAGAAATGTTTTTTTCCAACTCGGCGATCCCTGCTTCAGCTTCCTGCCTGTATTGTGAGACCAGTTTGCAGACCAGGTCCGCTTTGCTGGGAAAATGGTGGTGAATGCTCGCATTACGTATGCCAACTACCTGGGAGATATCCGCGTAGCTGAAACTGTTATAGCCACCTCTTATGATCAGGGTGCGTGCGCACTGGAGAATATCATCGGCTTTGCTTTGTGGGTTTTTCATGCGCGATACCTACCAATCAGTAGGTAGATTGTCAACGGTGCCGTTTCGCAAGGCTATCGATCTTCCGGCATGTGGCACGGACACCGCGATTCGTTCTCTTTTTGTTCTTTTAATTTCTCATTGGCGATGATAATGTCGCGAGCTTGGAATAGACCGTGGAGCATCGTCATGGGTTTGGAGTTGACGGATAAAGAAGGGTTGAGGCAGCTTTTCCTTGAAGGGTTCGAGCTGGAAAAACAACGCCGGATCAATCCGCGATTTAGCAGCAAGGTCCTGATCGTGGTGAAACCGCCGGCGGCCTTGGCGGAGAGAATTTTCACCGATGCGTCGAGCCATGCCGCAGGGCGGACGAAGCGTGAGGCCTATCCTGCGGAGCTTCTGCATATCACCCTGCTCTGTGTCGGGTGTTTCGACACCGTGCCTCGCGGCCTGGCAAACCGGCTGAAGGAAGCACTGGGGGAGATAAGGGCGCGGCCCGTTCCGATCACCTTCGATGGGAGTTCGCTTTTCGGCAATCGCAACTGTCTGGTGCTAAACAGCCGCCGCGAGATGCTGGAGCTCAGGGCTTTGGCGAAGATGGTGCAGCGCGCCCTCTGGCGGGCAAATCTTCCCTATATCGCCGCATCATCGTTTATGCCGCACCTCACCATGATCTATGGCTGCGGGAAAATCGAAACCATGCCGGTTGAAAAACCCTATAGCTGGCTGGCAGGCAGTTTCGAAGTCATCTTCAGCCATAATGGGGAAACGCGGCACGAGTCCCTGGGACGCTTCGCGCTTTCCGCGAAGGCGGACCGCTACGAGCAGCCGGAGAGTCAATTATATCTGCCGCAAAAAGTATTCGGTCCATCGAAGCGGCCAACCCGTAAGATCGCGGCGCGATAAGGTGGGGCCAAAAAAGCGTGGCTCCCATGCCCGAAATTATCCGCCTCCGCTGCTGGGCAACTATACGAACAAAGGCGCAGTTCAAATCACCCGAGGCGCCTGCGGAAAACCGACGTGGATTCCGGTGCCAGGCGCAAGCGAGGCGAAGTCGCCTCGCTACAAACGATAACCAGCTTAGAGCTGGACCTTGTCGAAAGCCTTGCCGTCGATGCCGAGAGCTTCGAGATCGGCGCGGGCGGGCTTGCGATGTGCGCGAACAGCGGCCGAAACCGAGAGCGCTGCACCGAGAACGGCGAAAGTTTCACCGAAGAAGTTACGCGATGTCTTTGCAACCTGACGCATTTTTCTCTCCATC
>Ga0099826_10004139_pt1 | contig 10086 bp, 7 predicted proteins | sample Mtrugardesep15_FD_76830 | JGI IMG/M metagenome (GOLD analysis project Ga0099826, IMG submission 76830) | Root nodule microbial communities of legume samples collected from California, USA - M. trunc garden sep15 | ecosystem: Host-associated > Plants > Roots > Nodule | place: USA: California...
ACATTTGAAAAAAAGGAAGCCAACAGAATTGCCACTGAAATTTGTAAGTTTATATAGATGAAATAAAACACAAATTGGATGCTATAGTCATTCAAGGTGAAGAATTTCAATCCTGAAAATGAAGTCAGCAGCATTAGACAGAACGGGAAAATGCCAAGAACAACTAGTTAATGGTTATATTCTTACCTAGGACTGAGCCAAATATCACAAAGCACAACATGTAGATCACTGATAAGGCAAGAAAATAACCATATGTAATCATCCAATATGGCCCATCACCAAGACCATGCATTTTCATCATGATTCTCAATTTTTGTTGCTTCTCATAAACCAGTGATGTCAGCACAACCTACATTAAATGCGTATAGAGCTTACTCGTGTTGAACAGAAAAATACACTAAAACATCTATTATGTGTTGTGTTTGCATTGGGTGTTAGATACAGATTACAACTGCTGACTTTGAATCTGATCATGTATTGTTCCATGAGAAGAAAATTGAAAAAAAAAGTTTGCTTACATCATGTTTACAAACATATAAAGCTGATTTAGGGACAGGTAAGAATATCAAAGCTATTTCAAAAATCAAAATCGGCCAATAGCTACCTATTCTGCAATACGATGTCAGTTATGTCCTTTTCAGTTCTGTCAACTTCTCTTATGACATAAAACTTGTTTCTTGCTGATATATTTGTTCAGATATTTACGCACTTACCGGAAAAAGTTGCAGGATGACCCATGTAAAGAATAGAACGCCCATGAGAGAAGCTATCTCAATCCTAAGTGGGGTCTCAGATTTTGGCATTTCCTTTACAAACTCAAATAACATTTTGGTACCGGGTCCACGCAGAAACTGCAGGTAGGCATTTGATATCTGCATGCATAATGATGCTAGGTATCAGTCCCTCTTATCTTTCAATATACAGATAAAGACCCGTATATTTTTAAAATAAAAAGTTAGAATATTTATACAAAGGGGAATTATTATCGTTAAGTTATGTAAGTAAAATTTACTGATGCAATTAGTGTTGAATTTTGCAATATAGTAAGTAAATGCTAGTTTCACTGAATTTTTCCATTCAAATTATGCATTTTGTAAGTTCTAATGAGTGAGCAAGTATTTTGTAGTCCAAATCAATTCATATCACAAATCGATTACATTTATTGATTTAAAGTTAATACGAAATTAAAAAACTGATAGATTCAAAGCACATGCTACCAAGTAGCATGTTATTTTTAAGCTGAGATTGAGTTTACTGTTTCGCAGTCATGTGTACACACACACACACACATACATCCATTATTAGGGATTTAGGATAGCAGCAGCAAGAAGGATGCAACCATTAAAACAAGTATTAGATATATACCAAATTTATAGAACGAGGAATTCGCAACAATGCAGTTGGACCAAAATCAGTGACACCTTTGTGGGTTGACTTGTACCATACAGTGACGTTGAATCCATTCTCATTTGAGTTTAGAAAATCAAAAGCTGTCAAATGTGAAAACAATACATAAATGAGTATTATCATCTTCCAAATATTATGTATGTTGAAATATGTTGAAATTTGGGGCCTAACTCATCCTTACAAAATCAGCTTTTAAGGTGAGGAGTGCCTCCTCGTTAAAAACTCTTCTCAAGAGTCATATCTATCCGATGCGGGACTAAATCCACCCCCTCAAAGTCAACACAATGAAGGTGTTGGAAGTTGCAATGAAGGCAAACCAAAGGTCGCAATTTAGGCGACTAGGGCGGACCGCAATAAAGGCGGAATTTCCAATAAAACATAATGATAAAAGTACCTGAAACTACTGGATTGTCATCATGACCTTCATATAACTCATTATTGATCTCAGAAGAACTGTCACGCCATAAATTTATACCGTCAGCACATCTGATTTCTACATCAAGGGGAAATATACTCAACCATTAACAAAACCCCACATTTTATATAAAAACAACATTGTACTCCCCATAATTCCTATATTATTGAAACAATCTGCTACAGTGTGAATACTTATTGGCAATAACTGGCAGTAAGATCATTATCATTTTGCAAGTTTGTGCACTTACAAATTTTTAACATTAACTTTTATAATTTGTTCAAAACACAAATAAAGATTTAGGTTCAAGTCAACCTATGTTGTTAATCCCAGATAGCAGAGCAGCAGACTCCAAAACTGAGATTGCAGGATGTCATTGAAAAGGGCATTAGGGTTGTCAATCCGGGGATATAAGCTAAATTTATCTGCAACACCCCTTTTCTCACAAGTAGTAGACAAGGTTTTGAAAAGGGCACGACAAGCCTACAACTAAATGTTCTCATTAACAAACTAGTTGCATATTTAGTTTTCTGTTAGCATGCATTTCAATGCTTTGTGAACACAAGCAATACATGAGATTGATTACATTGAGCCTATCTCGATGTTAACCTAAATGCGTATAATTTTTGCCATAAAAACACATCCAAGATATCTTGTGTCTATGCAGCTCGTGATAACATATAGAACGACACATTGAATCGTCAATTTCCATCATAAAATAGCAGTATGCATGCACAGCAACAACTACGTCTATTGGTTCAATTTCATGTATGTTATCATACGTTGCCATTACAAGGATGTTCCATACCTTGATCCACAGTAAAGCCTGCTATCTCGTAAGGAAATGATTCCATACCCTGCTGCGGTGTGCCTCCTCGGTAGATTTCTGGGAAATCAATGTTGTTGTCTAGAGGGCAACGAGTTTGTAGATAATAAATGGGAAGATCCGAAGTGAAAGCAGGGTCAATAAAATTGTTGGTCTCGGGCGTTGATTCAGACCCCTATATTATTTTCACAGTTTCACCACCAATAACAGAATTCACAAAAATGAATAATCAAATAAGTAAAATTTAAAATCTTGACGAAGAAATAAATGCTTTCGAGTTGCAAACCAAGAAAAACAAAACTGACCAGCACATTTGATGCCAAAGTAGCCATGATATCAGGATAATCCATAGTGATGTTACTTGGGAATATATTGTAAGACACAACTGTGCAAAGAAAAGGCAAGTAAACATGAGGAAGTTCGTGTTTGGTTTCACTTATACATGAAGCCAAAGCAATTCTATGCGCATAAAATCGATTTTTAAATATTTTTGTGTTACTAGTAGAATTAATTTCGCCTCCATACTAGTTTCTAACTTGAAGTTTAGATTTAGATCTATAGCCTTTAAACTTAGCATTTAGCCTGAAATTTTATAATTTAAATCAATTTCAATGTGAAAGTATCAAAATATAAATCATCTAACATTTAGCTCATTTTTAATTAAAACTAATTTTTACTTCTCAAAACCAACTTAAAACCTTATTTTTCCTAAAGATCCTACTGGCGAAACTCATATACACAACGTGGTGACGCGTCCCTGCATATCAAATGTCTCTGTAGCATTTTACAATCTGAGGTACTAAACTCGAAACTAAAGACATGTATAGGAATTGAAAATTAAAACATATAATAATTAAAAAAAAGTTATACACTGTCCAAAGTAGTGATCGTTGGCTGTGAAGAGCATGGTATAAACGGGTGGATACCACGGCTCGCTTCCCGGAAGTTGCAAGAGAGGAGGCCATTCAGGTGGATCAGGAATAGCACAAGCTAAAACTTGATTCTGATCGGAATACTCGATTCCACAAACCTTCTCGGAGTCGCTACATGTAGTTTGGTTAGTTGTACAAACGCAGCCACATTTGAATTGTGGTTTATCCAATTGATTGTCAACTAAATTTTGAAGGAGAACCAGGATGATGCAAATGATTAATGGGAATAGAGTTAGCCTAATGTTGGTCTTCTTGTTCCTTTTCTTTAATACAAAAAATGAAAGAAGCATTGTTCAGTGAGGTGAATAATTGAATTGTAATTAACAATAGTAAGTAATTAAACTATAAAAGATAGAAAAAAGTGTTAGGACATGATAAGAAAGAACAGAAAAAGGTATAAACGTACCTGGAAGGTTAAATTCTTCCTGAGAAGAGCGTTTGCACGAGTAGAGAAGCTAGCAGGAACAGGATTTGCCATGATTGTTGGAGTTGGAGAAGGACACGCATGACAGAACCCGCTTCTAATGTGTGTGTCTGTCAGTCACTGTAACTTTCCTTTTTCAGCCATCTCAAACACACTATTTTTTCTTACGCAACCATACAACTAAATTAATTTATTAATTTATCGCTATACAAATATGTTTTTTTAAGATATTTAGTCAACGTTTTAAAAAGTCTAAAATAAAAAATTCAATACAAAATGTTCTTTTTTTCCTTTTTCTAAAATACTTGTTGATAAATTTGTAAAAAAAAAAACTTGTCAATAAATATATTAAGGGTTTATTTGGTAAGATATAAAAACTAGCTTATTTCTTATAGCTTATATGCTCATATGAGTAAAAAAAGACATGTTTGATATCTAACATTTCATCACAAGTTTATATTATATGTATTGAAATGAAAATAAATTGTCTAGGATTAAAATAATTTAATAGTAATATATAAACGATTAATAAATTGAAAAAATTAAATTGCCAATTTTTTTTATTAAAGAAAAAGTCAAATTAAATTACTAAATAGATAAAGATGATATGAAGATGAAAAAGAGGAGAAGAAGATGAAAAAAATCTAACGTTTTTGAATTAAAACTAACGAAAATGACTAAAATGTGTAACAAAGAGAAGTTAAAAGACCAAAATAAATCGAATTTTAATTAAGGGACCAAAGCGATACTACCTAAATAGTTAAAGGACCAAAAATACAATTTAGCCTAATATATGCAAGGTTCTGGAGTTCAAATCTCGAACACAAAAAAAACTCTATAATTAAAAAACAATCTATTTATAAACTCCTTTAAAATAATGCAATCTACATCACACCCATATTTTTTTTTTAAGAATATCTTTTATATGAAAATATCACTAACATACTTTCTCTCTTCTCTAAACAAACATATTTATTGAGAAATTTATCATAGCATCTCATTTGAAGCTCTTATGGAGGGTTTATCACCCATTTAGATCTCACAAGGCTCAATGGATTAATTTTGCAAAGAATAATCAATCAATATATTTTCAATTTTTACTCAAAATTAGATGTTTGTATTTCTGCAAAATAGTGACATGATTTGATTCAACAATTTGGAGGTTATAGTTCGCAAAAGGCTATGGCGTGATTGGAGAAATCGTGGCACAATTTTGGATCAATTTAAGTAGCACTTAATCAGGTTCAATCCAAAAAAATGTGGTGGAATTTGTTTGGATTGAAACACTGTATAAGCAGTCTTTGATACATTGAGAGGGCTTGGAGAATCCCATGTAATTAGAGGAGAGAACTTTTAGGAAACTTAAAGACTAAAAGTTGAGGTTATTTGGATGAGCTTATAAATATACAATCTCACACCTCATACTTTTAACACGCTACAAGCCACGCCTTGCAGTGTACTCCATCGATCCGTCCTAAAATGTAAGCAAACAAAATTCATTGTTTTTTGTCCCAAAATGTAAGCAAAAAAGACAAACTTTTATCCTATTTAACCTTGTTTTTTTTATAAAAAAAAACCATCTTTTCCAAGAAAAACTTCTGCTTACTATCATAAAATTAAATACAAATTACATTTAATTTTCTCTCTCTTACATTTTCTCCATAATCAATAGCCAATGGAAATTGTTTTTACATCTTTCCATGAAACTTGTTCTAAAGAAAACACAAAAAAAACTATAGTTCAAATTCTTATGTTTTAACTTTCTTAATAAGTTTAACTTGTTTTGCTTACAATTTGGGATGGAGAGAGTATGTTGGTGGGGCCAGTGGATATCACTTTTATTAAGGTGTTGTCTCTTCCAAATGTCATTTAATTAGTTTAAAACTTTTACTCAATTTGTCCCAAATTATATGTCGTTTTAGTGAAAAAAATTTGTCCTAAATTATATGTCGCTTTACAATATCAATGCAACATTAATGTTATCTTTCCTATTATAACCTTAACTATTTATTTCTCTCTTCTTTCATTTATCTTTCCTATATTATTTATTAAGGACAATTTTGTAAAACAACTCATAATATCTTTTTCCATACAATATTATTAATTGCATTTCTTAACGTGTGAAATGCCCAAAACGTCATACAGTTTGGGACGGAGGGAGTATTAAAATTTGTTTTTTGTGTATGGTATTCTGGTACTCTACAATTATCTAATTCCGTGCGAATTATGGCCGAACCGGTTCGTAAAAAAACTGCAAACCGGTTTGCGGTTCTCTGGACAAGGCGGCAAATTCTGTAACTATGGTATGAATGAACAAATCCTTGGTGTGTTGTTTTTTATTCACTACTCTTATCTTGTTGTTCTTTGGCTCAATTGTAGTTTTTATTTACACTAGATTAGATCTAGATTTATTGTTGTTGCTTGTGTGATTGGTTGTCATTGATAGTTGTCCCATACGTATAAGTTTATTGGTGTGATTTTGAGTCCTTGAGTTCACAATAATATATATATATATATTGTTATATATTTTCGGACAGTTATGATTGAAGTCGTCAAAATATTTAATGAACCTATATACAAACATAAACTTGTCTGTTTTTCTTAAAAAAATAATAATAAACTTGTCTGTTTTATTACTATTTTTGAGCTGTAATGCAACAACGATGAACTCCTCCAAATCTCCCATACATATATTATCATAACGTAAGAGTGTTTACGACGTTGGCTGAGAAAAGCAAGACACAAAGAATGGCATACACGCGTCTCAGGAAGCTGGTAAATTCTTCCAGCTTCTGGACTCAAGCCAACGCTCTTCTCAGGAAGAATTTAACCTTCCAGGTACAATCCATTCATCATTATTATCGTTAAATTATCATTTACAATTCAATTATTCACCTCACGGAATGTATGCCACATTTTTTTTGTTATACAGAAACGGAACAAGAGCGCCAACATTCGGTTGATTCTGTTCCCCGTGATCCTTTGTCTCTTGTTGTTTCTTTTGCAACTTTGGGTGGACAAAAAACTTGAAGAATCGGCAATAAGATGCTGTTGTGCATATTCCAACAACAAAAAAACATGTAGCAATTCAGATAAGGATTGCAGCATTGCAGCCTGTGATGTTCGTAGGCCACCAGAATCGCCTCCTCTCTTGCAACTTCCTGCCGTGTTGTGCAAGAAAGAGATATTATTTATAAGGTTTAAGTAGTCATCGCCTTACAAGCTGGTTTAACAAGGTTAAATTAGATCTTAAAGCTTCTGTGCTTTTGATTTTTTGAGCCTTGTCCTAGTATAGCATATTCTACCACTAGACAAGAAAGTTGTTTCTGAATTTATTTGTGATTCTTTGAGCCTCTTGTCCATTTATTAAACCAAGGATGAAGAGAAATGATAAGTTGGTTTAGTTGAACGAGAAAAGTTACACCATTTCTTTACTAGCAAGGCCCTGTGTCTCTGGATTGATACAAAGTTGAAATTAAGTTTGTATAGCGTATCACTAACAAATTCAAACATAATTTGATTCTCTACAAATCGGGAAAAAAAAAACGGAATGGTCTGATGACAATGATATGGAGTTTTATCTACATAGATCTCATATCAGTCAATTTTATATGTATCACATGTCCTCTGTTTCCAGCTTATAACTTTTTAGTGTGTTGATTTCCTATGCTATTTCTGCAGGAGGATGGATCATTTGTATGGAGTTGTATCCTGGGTTTGCTTTATATCGTGGGATATATGAATTTGCACAGTCTTCCATCCATGGCATTGGTATACAGTTGCAGGATTTGAGCGATAGCGACAATGGCATGAAAGAGGTCTTAATTATCATGTCTGCTGAGTGGGTCATATTGATGTTTGTTGCTTATTACATCGATCAAGTAAACTCGACAGGAAATGGAAAAAGTCCTTGTTTCTTCTTGAAAGGATTTAAGAAACGACCTGCAAGTATTCAAAGGCAGGGGTCAAAAGCTTCAGCACAGATGGAGAAAGCGGACGTCATTCAAGAGGTGAGCTTTATGTGTATTAAATAAATGTGCCACCTCAGTGAGGAGTAGTGGTATGATTTACGATTACAAAACATCAATAATTTGGGATAACTATGGGTTCTACTTGAGAACCAAGTAACTTTCATTTTGGTTACAATCTTTTCCTTTTTTGGAACATCAGGCCAATAGGCCAGTAGCAACCTCCACGTGTGTCTGTGTTTATTTGACTGTGTTGGGCACTAGACCAATAGCAAAATAATTAAAAAAAATTGGTTTCTTCTTTTTGTCTTCAGAGGGAGAAGGTGGAGCAGTTGCTTCTTGAACCAACCGTTAATCATGCAATTGTTTGTGACGACCTAAAAAAATTCTATCCAGGACGGGATGGAAATCCAGGAAAATTTGCTGTGAAAGAATTGTTCCTTGCTGTGCCTCGAGGGGAGTGCTTTGGTATGCTTGGTCCTAATGGGGATGGGAAGAGTTCTTTTATTAGTATGGTCAGTTAAAAGTTGATTTTATTCAATTTATTCATATTTTTGGAAATTTAAATATTTACAAAAAGACGATTGTATATTACGAAAGTCTACTATTTTTCAAAGAATCATGTTTCATCCGTTGAATTTTTTTCTCCTCAATTTATAAATCTAATCAGCTTATGTGTTATTATAGATGATTGGTCTCACAGAGCCATCATTTGGTGCGGCATATGTTCAAGGTCAGGACATAAGAACTCATATGAAAGGAATATATACCAACATGGGAGTGTGCCCACAGCATGAGTAAGCTGAAATTTCCTACAATTTTTATGTTTATCTTGAAATCATATTTATATCAATTGAAATAAGTTTTAAATTTTTTTCTCATGATTCTATAGCTTGCTGTGGGAAAGCTTGACAGGCCGAGAGCACCTACTTTTCTATGGCAGACTTAAAAACCTTCAAGGTTCAGCCTTGACTCAAGTAAGTTCATTCCACATTACTGTTTGAAATATTAAGATTCTTGTTAGGATTATATAAATTGTACTTCCACACCATAATTATGTGTTTTAGGTTAATGAGAGCAGTGAAATTAGAACTTTGGTTTTTCGTAATTGTTGTGCATTTGAAGACAACAATATCGAGAACATCATTCCATATCGTCATATTAGTTTTGTCTACAAACTATTACATTGTTAACTTTTGTTCAAGAACATCGTTACATTGTTAAATTTTAAGATTACCAAAGGAACAACTCATTTTTATTCAGAAAAGTGTTTTTAAAAATGTGGAAAAAAAAATCAAAGATAACCTACTTGGAAAAAGATATTACATAAAAAATCACACCCTACTTTTTAATGAAAGTTTAGGTCCTTAATTAGTTATAACTAATCGCATTAAAGGTGGGATTAGTAGTTAATTATTACATTAAATTTAGGTGCTTTAGTAACATGTTTCTCCTGTTATTGTTTATTTTTATGTTTGGAGTATGGATTTATAAAAGATTATTGCATATGAGATGCAATTTGAAAATTGTAAATATTTAGCTTCTATTTTATTATTGCAGGCAGTAGAAGAATCTTTGAAGGGTTTAAACCTTTTCTATGGAGGGGTTGCTGATAAACAAGCTGGAAAATACAGTGGAGGGATGAAGAGGAGGCTTAGTGTTGCCATTTCATTGATTGGGGACCCCAAAGTTTGTTTCTGTTTTCAACTCAATTTGATCATTTTCCTTTTTCATTTTTTTATAATAAATATGAAGATTCAAGTTTTTGTATTTTGTAAATGACAATTCAAATTTAGGTTGTTTATATGGATGAGCCAAGTACCGGATTAGACCCTGCTTCTAGGAATTGCCTATGGAATGCTATCAGGCTTGCGAAACAGGATCGTGCAATCATCTTGACCAGTAATCACACTCACTCTTTCATGGATTTTGTAGCACTAAATTTTGCTTCTAGTTTATACTTTAGATATTTTAGCTTGTTTGATAGATTCATAAGTCTGTGTTTTATGCTTTCAGCACATTCAATGGAAGAGGCAGAGGCCTTGTGTGATCGATTAGGAATTTTTGTAGACGGAAGATTGCAGTGCGTAGGAAATCCAAAGGAGGTACATTGC
>Ga0099826_10004140_pt1 | contig 10085 bp, 6 predicted proteins | sample Mtrugardesep15_FD_76830 | JGI IMG/M metagenome (GOLD analysis project Ga0099826, IMG submission 76830) | Root nodule microbial communities of legume samples collected from California, USA - M. trunc garden sep15 | ecosystem: Host-associated > Plants > Roots > Nodule | place: USA: California...
GGAAAGTGAGTGTTTGAGAATAGGAAGTGCTGTTTGAAGGAAATGATGAGTTGGATGAGGAAAGTGGTAGAAGAAGATACGTTGAATTGGGTGACAATAAAACCATGGTATGTCAAAGAAAGTTAAGGGGAGAATGGTTGGTGATGGAAGTGAATTTGGTGGTGGAGCAACTTGACTATGTTCTATCACCTTCATGGTGAACCTGGTCTCCTGAGTTATGTTTGTGTTTGTGTTGTTCATGTTTTGTGTTGTTGTGGAATGAGAAGAAATGGAGAAAGAGTAGTAAATTTGGAATTGCCAATTATTGGTCACACGTAAAACTAGATGGAGGAATCGGAGGGTTTAGATCTCCTAAGATATGAATTAGATGAAGGAATCAAATTGTAGTTTGAATTTTTTATCTTTCTAAAAGAGAATTGTGTTTGGAATTGTGGGCTTATTTTAGTATATATCGGCCGGCTCATGCATCTCGTGGAAGGTTTAATAATCATTTCTTCTTATATCCTTCAAAAAAATCATTTCCTCCTATATGATTTAAATATGCTGAATTTAGGTTAGTGGTGGCTCCGAAGGAGGTGAAAAATGTATCAGTGTTTTGGGAAAGGTGACAATGCATTATTAGGGCCGTTGCTGAACATTAGTGATCTAAGAGGAACCAATAAAAAAATTAAATTTTTTAAGAGAAAAAAGAAATTGAAGATGATAGTTTTGACTATATTAACAAATTATCTAACAAAAACATCAAGTCATAAAAAAAAAATTAAGTTTTTATTTAATATTCAAAATGATCATACAAAACATTTTCTAGTTCCTAGAGGTGTTTATAGCAAAGTCATCAATAATTATGTTAACATCAATATGTTGTATTATATCTTTCTCAATATGTTTAATGGCTAGACTATTCAACCTTTCTTGCACAATTAACGATCTCAAGTAGTTTTTTTAATAATTTTAACTTCGAGAACTTTCATTTGATTGTAACCAAATGGTTTCAGATGGTGGAAGGTTAGGGATTTGAACTCCCCTTTTAACATGACAATAAATTATAAATGGGTCAACAAAGAACTAAGCTCATTACTAACAACTATCTCTCCCATTAAAATTTAAGTAATTTTTTAGGGTCAAATGAATCCTTAACTGTTTTTTGTTTTAGGCTCAAATGTCATACTTATTTTTTGGACCTAGGACGATCGTCCTCCTCGCCGTGTCTCAAATATGGCCGTATACATTATCCATCAATAAAAGTGAGTAACTCTATGTATGTTGAGTTAGTAGGAATCAAAACCATTTATTTATCTTTTACTATAAATAGATGGTGGAAGACAAATAAAAGATAAAAATTAGTGTGAACTCAACATGTGTAGAGTTACTCATCTTTTTTGATAGATAGATAAAAATTTGCCTTTAAAAAATGCTATAACTCTTCTTTATCAACATTCTCTTTCACATTCACTTTTTTATTAAATAAAATTTATATAGGTCCTAAACTTGAAAAATGGATCTCACTTATGATGATGAGGCTCGTTTGGATTCCATGCAATAAATGAAAGAGTGTTAAAAAGATAATGAATATGACACCCTTTTAGTATTTATATGGTCTGTGAGATGATGAGTTTAGAACGGAAATTTATAGATATTTTTTGGAATAAACCATCAATTTACTAGCTAGATTAATGTGATCTCTCATATTTAGATTTTAAATTTTAACAAATTCTCCAATTTGGTCTCTAAGATTTATCAAAGAACAGTGGCAAAGAATATTTTCAATTTAACCTAAGATTTTGACTTCGAATCCAACTCTCATAATATATAAGTTAAATCTCTTTAGGTTTGAGTTTTGTCATCTATTGTGGTCTTATCCGGCTCGAGAAATTAATCTCTACAATTGCGAGTAGAGGATACCTGATTCACACCATACTCTTTAACATCTTAATTGCAATGACTAAATTGATGGATTTTGTATACTTTAATGAATGTTGAATCCAGAACACAACAAACAAAACTAATAAAACCAGATCTTAACTCTGGAAAACCATATTTAAGATTATCAACAATCAAAGATCCAGATCAAACCACACAATCTTCATCTTCCTCTTCCTGAGAACAAAACAAGAAAAAGAAAAAAAAACAGAAAACACAGCACAACGGCTACCATAAAAGAAACTCAGAGCACATATCCGTAATGGCGGCGTTGATGACAAAACAACCTGAGACACAAAACGAACACAAAACACATTTGTGAAGCACCGACAAGCCACCGTCTCAACCACCACATAGAACTAAACGCGCCAAGAACGACCTGAAATTCAGCCCAAAGATCAGACGTGGAGGAAAAGGGTGTTGCAGAGAAGAAAGACTCTCATCACACCACTGCGCGCAAGGTCTACATCTTGTTGGTTGAGATTTGAATCGAAGGGAAAAGGGGGAAGGATAAGGCGGTGGAGTGGTTGGGTTAGAGAAAAGTCATAAAAAGGAAATGATAGAGAGAGATTATCAACCATGTTATTTATCTTAATTATTATCAAAATACATGATCAAATTTACATGTCAAAATATAATTTTACACTTGTGTAATTTATTTATTTATTTAATTTTATTCAAAAGTTTATCTTAATCTTTATAAAAAATCTTAAAGTAAAGTAGATCCTAGAGGACCAATGATTAAGTTTTTTTGATGTGTGGACCAATGATTAAATTATGACAATGAATAAAACTATGAAAATGGAATATTATAATCTCCCCTTCTAATATGGCAAAGTTGACGCTCTTTCCATTCATACACTCTTTCCTCTTTTACCTGATTGGCTACATTCCATCAGTTCCCTCTCAATTCTCCTTCATATTCATCATCATTCACGCTTCATACCCCGCGTTCCTCATTTTCATCGCCTCAGGTAAATCACGTTCGTTCATAATCACTTTTCATCATTTCACACTTCACACCTCACCATCACGCAACACTGACATCTCACTCTCTTTCATAATCACGTTTCACCAATCCAATTCCGCATCTGCATCTCAATCACTTTCGTGATCACAATCGCTTAATTTTATAATCACGATTTCAAGTAATTGTCAACATCACACACGTTATCCTTATAATTACGTTGCTTTCATATCACTTGTTTAGTTCTTTAATCGTTTTTTCATGCAATTGAATTTCAGGTGCTGATTTTGCATTTTCAGCTGAATGAAACAATGGCGTCTCGCGATTCTGAATTTCTGAAGAACTTTTGGATCCCGAATCACATTCTTGTGCCGGATTCTAAGATTGATGATGTTGAGATCGAAGGCGATGGACCGAAGTGTCCGGTGCTTGTTTTTGTTAACTCTAAGAGTGGTGGTCAGTTAGGTGGAGAACTCTTGAAAACCTATCGTGAAGTTCTTAAAGAAAAACAGGTAATTTTTTCTTCTTCTGGATTTTAGAGTTCGTTTTTTTTTATGTAGCACCAACACTTCTGATCGAAGGTGTGTCGTCCAGTGTGGGTGTTTACCACTGACACATGTGATTATACTCAATTATGCCATTTGTTTAAACTATTGACATTATCGACATGTTAGTCTCATGTCCGGCATCTGTGTCTGTGCTTCATATGTTGTTATGATGGAATGAATTGAGCTTGTGTGTGTTTGTTTAGGTTTTTGATTTGGGGGAAGAGACACCTGATAAGGTTTTGAGCAGAATCTATGCTAATTTGGAAAACTTGAAGGTTCAGGGTGATCCACTTGCAATATCGACTATGGAGAGATTGAGATTAATTGTAAGTTGAAATTCCTTTTTTATGTGTTTTTCAGTTTTTGTTTTAATGACCTTTGGAAGTTTTAAATTAAAGGCTGTAGTTTGATTTCTGTGGTTACTATCGAATCAGGCCGTGATTCTGAACAGAAATTGCTTGGGGCATAGGCGCATAGCACATATTATACCACAATTGCTGCAACTGTATTTTTTGTTCAATTTATATCCAACTGGCTTTTTTCATTTATTTTTTCTCATTTGATTTTTTATATGTATTTTGTCTCTAGGTTGCAGGGGGTGATGGAACAGCTGGGTGGTTGCTTGGAGTTGTTTGCGATCTCAAATTATCTCATTCACCCCCCATAGCCACAGTTCCCTTGGGCACTGGAAATAATCTACCATTTGCATTTGGCTGGGTAGGATATCACATTTATATATTGTGTGATTTTAATGTTACTCGAAGCACGTTTAAAACATACGCTGCCTCTGCCATGACTTGATTGTTTAAACGCCAAGTTTTGATTTTCCTGATTTCTGTTCCTTGTTTGTCTGGATGCTGTTTAGGAGTGTAGGCATTGTGCTGTTTTTTTTTCCTGAATTTTTGGCATGTCTGCATTAACTCGGGTTAATTTTCCTGTTCCTTGTTCCTAGTATGCCTTTCGGTTTTGTGTTGAGGTTGAGGAAGCACTAAGCAGTTGCTGTGAATATGATAATAAACATTCTTAGAAAAGTACGAAAAAAATGTTGGATCTTGTAAATCTTAATGTTTTATTCTGTATTGCAGGGGAAGAAGAATCCGGGAACAGATGAACAATCTGTTTTGTCATTTCTAAATCAAGTAATGAAAGCTAAGGAAATGAAAATTGACAAGTAATGAACTTCCTCCTCTTCTTTTATCTTATAATTAAGTTTTATTTCGTTATCCCTTCCTACTATTGGGAAAGTTCTAAGGAATATTAACTATAGATTTAACAAGTATAATACTTGCCATGTTATCATTAATATCCCAAATTGATTAGTACAAGGGTTGACAGTATAGTTGGGAATGCAGCAGTACTCTTCAATATAAAATCAAATGATTTCCTTCAAAAAAAAAATCAATTGATTGATATCTTAATTGAAAAGCTATAATTTCTTTTTCAATTTAGTAATTTATTTCTATTTTCTGCGTACCAGCTCAATATGATATCTTAGGTGGTGTCATTTTGTATTATTAATCTCAAATCATCATGCTGACTGTTTAATATTTTTTAATTCAGTACTCACTCTACTGTCATCATTATTTTATTCTCTTATGGAGCATTGTTGAGTGCTTCCAATAGTTTAAACCTTAAGGAGTATTTTGTTTCTTTTAGTATTACTAATCTGGAATCTCAAAGCATTATGCAGACTGTTGTTTAATATTATTATTTTTATTCAGTATTCACTATAATGTTACCATTATTTTATTCTCTTATGGGCATTTTTGAGTGGTTCCTTTAATTTTAGCCTCAAGGAGTACTTTGTTTCTACTTTGTTGTTTTGATTTTCTCGCTCAAGTTCTTAATGCTCCTCAACCAAAAACAAATTTGTGACAATATTTTAAGGGCTACTTTTTGTTCAAGATCATTAGAAAATGGTTTGTAATTTTTTATATCATTTTCTTGGCTGATGATTTCTGCTGTTTTTCTTTCTAAACCCTCAGCTGGCACATTCTTATGCGGATGAAGGCTCCAAAACATGGTACCTGTGATCCTATTGCACCTCTTGAGTTACCCCATTCTTTGCATGCCTTCCATCGTGTATCTGAGACAGATGAACTTAATATAGTAAGACACTATACAATTCACTGTTTATCAATTTCATACTATATCCAGTTCATGATGACTGGGTACATTTTGCAATTTTTTCTAGGATGAGTTGATGATATAGGGGTAGCAACTAAATCACACCTAGTTTGGGGTGAAGTTTTTGTTATGATCTATTATGGGCATGAGCCATGTATTCCTCAATTGAAAACAGAAAAATATGTGCATATTTTGATTTTTTATCTTTGACTTATGAAATTTACACAGTAACTGTGTGGTGATAGGAGTTCTTCATAAATGTTTTGTTACAGAATTGTTGGCTTCTTTTCTAATCACTGTACTTCCTTGTGTGGTTGTTTCTTATCATTCTTCAGGAAGGTTGCCATACTTTTCGTGGAGGATTTTGGAATTACTTCAGCATGGGTAAGAATATGTTTTGCTACCTACATCTACACTTTAACTTTACTTTGTTAATCATGTTTGTACTTTTTTCTAGTGAGGGATGAATTAGTTGATTTAGTTGGCTCTTCATTGTAATATTTAGTTTTGTCTGTTTCACCCCCTTTATTCTTGCTTATTGATTAATATTAATGAGTAATATCAACATATGAGATTGCAAAATTCAATTTAAATTAATTTTCGAAATAAAAGCTCTACTTTTCTTACATAAGCTGTGAAAAGTATGAATATGAAATACGAAATGATAGAACAATAATTTGTATATTGTTATGTTAGTTCACTTATTCAGTAAAATTCATTGTTTATCTTCATCGGTAGTGATAAACTGCTAATTGTATTTAGCTTGACTATTTTTTGTTTCTTCTGATTGTATTATACGTCATAGAATCTGTTAGAGGAAATTTTTGCTCTCAAATTCCATTGATTCATACAGTGGTTGAAAAATCTGCGACTCCTGATTGTAGGAATGGATGCTCAAGTGTCTTATGCATTTCATTCTGAACGAAAATTGCACCCTGAAAAATTCAAAAATCAGTTGGTTAATCAGGTTTTTTTTTTTTTCTGCATAATTATAATATATACATGAAAGTATTTTGCTGAAGAGTAACAACACTACTGCTGAATGAGAGAAAAAGAGAGAGACATATGGTGAGTGGTGACACTGTTTGAACTACACAACAGGCTCTCTTTATATAGGTTTAAAAGCAATTAATAGAATAATTACATAGTATTCTTTTTCTATTTACGCTGTGTGATATGTCAATTCTGTACAATAAATACAAAGATCCTAATCTTATTTTCAGCAACTAAGGCGTCTTTCTCCCTCTTCATTGGTATGTGCAGTTTCGGAAAATACTTGGGTGTCTTTGGCTTTGGTGCCTTTAGTTCATTTTAGATGAATGATTAAAATAAATTATTTAGATGAGAGAGAATGGATGATTAAGAGAGAGATAGGAACAAAGGCACCAAAGTGCTACCCGTTAGTTTCAGACTATTGAGATGTACTTTCATTACCCACTTTTTCTTTTTTGTGATTATTTTTTTATTTTTTAATAACAAATGTTTGTATGTTAGTGTTCTGTTGAGAGTGGGAATAAAACCCTCAACCTTCCTATTACTCCAATCCCTAACTCCCCCACCCCAACCTTATATCTCCTTTATTTTTTATGGAAATTGATTTCGTTGTTCTGTTTAAATTTGTGTCAGAGCACTTATGCTAAGCTTGGATGCACACAAGGATGGTTTATGGCTTCACTATTTCATCCTCCATCCAGGTCAGTTCATGTCGATCTGTCGTTGATTTCACAAGGGCTTTTTAGCTTGATTTTATCAAGCTGAGTTGAATTCATGAACCATCTAATATAGGTCCTTGTTGTAAATTCATGAAAGTTCATACTGGTAATATATGCTACACAGAAAAGAGCAACCTGGTTTAATAGAGCTCCCACATTAGGGTGATTTAAGAAGGTTGGGTGGGCCTATTGTGTATCTACTATAGACAGCCTTATCTTGCATCATCAAGAGGCTGATTCCCCGACTAAAACCCACGACCTCTGGTCACATGATAGCGACTCCCCTTGTATACAAAAATGACATTGGAAATTTATTATTCAAAAATAGTAACGATTAAAATTGGCAACTTGCAACTGGTCCTTTAACTAAATATGTGGTTATTTTGAATTCAATTTTATTATTTTTCCTTATGAATCTTCAGCGTGCTAAGTTTGCCATCCCACTTTTGATTGGTTAAATTGTTAGTTAATAATAGGCTCGAGGAATAGACTATAATAAAGTACCAACATTCCCCATAGTTAGACATTTCGAAAAATAGACAGATATCATTTTATATTCCAATCTCAAAATAACACAATATCCTTGTTGGTGGTCTTATTAATCCCTATACATACCTTCCATTTATATGCTATTATGGTAGGCGAAACACTGAAATCTGAAATATACCATAATCCTATCTTCACTATTGGTCATGCAAAGTTTCAATAAATAACCCATTTGCCAGGCATCCATCTTTCCTGTTGGAAGTTGGTGCTAGCTTAGGTAATGCTGCTGATCTATGATCAGAACTAGGAAGCTGTAATGTAACGACAATGCCTGTCACTAGATCAGTATGACAGAACTCTGGTTCTTCTAAAACCACTGAATCTAGTTTTTTTTTTTTGACAAAACCACTGAATCTAGTTGTAGCCTACAAAATCATAAAATATAAACTTAGTGATGATTGCTATTTTGCCGCTTATTTGGTTTCTCATCTATGACAAGTCTTATTTAACCAAGTCCATAGATTGGAATGTACAATGATGCATGTAGAAATTAATTTTCAACAGAATATCATTGGGTTTTTCTTCTGTGAAATGTCAAATTATATAGTTTAAATGGTTGTAATGTCAAATTATATAATTTTCAACAGAATATCATTGGGTTTTAATCATTTTGAATGTTATATACTATGTAGTTCTTTCTTCATTATCTGTTAAGACTGGTGAATTGAGCACAGCTGCGCACCAACTACACATGCAGTATCATCGTATCTAGCCTTCTTAAGCAATTTTTTTCTATATATATATATATATGTGTGTGTGTGTGTGTGTGTGTGTTGCTGGTAGTAATTAAGTGAATGTAATTCGATCTTCTGCAGGAACATTGCACATATGGGAAAAGTCAAAGTCATGAAAACAGCTGGTCAGTGGGAAGACCTCGAAATACCTTCCAGGTAAAACATTTTGTGAATCTGTATCTTTTTTTGGTTATATTAAAGTTGTAAGAACTTGGGTAGTGGAGAGAAAAATGTAGTCTAGCGGAGTATTGAAACTTCCACATTAACATCATACTGAAGTCTTACAACTTGACAATGTCTAATAGTCTATTAAGCTACAAGCTCTTTGACATATATCTTTAGCAAAACAATTGTTCCGAACATTTCAGGTTAATGTAAAAACTACATTTCAAAATTATAAAAATTTCATAGCAACACATAACTATGCTCGATAGTTTTCTTAGTTCTGTTAGGATATAGAATATTTATCCTTTCTCAATCTTTCAATAAAATGTTTATTCTTTTCAATTCAATTCTTGGGTTCCAAACAAAATCACTGCTGTCACGTGAATCATACCCATTCATGTTTTCAGAACTTCGTTGCATTTATCATTGTATCGATTGTTGATTATTTGATGATTAACGTTTTACGACAATGTTGTCAACTACTTGTGTATGGATATTTCATAGGAACATGGCCGTTTATATCAACTTCCATTTTTTCTATATCTGTTTTTCTTTCTGCTTCTGTTTACTGTTTGAATAACATGTGATGTGTTTGCTACCTACTTTCCATTTTATTTGCAGCATCCGATCAATTGTGTGCCTTAACTTGCCTAGCTTTTCTGGTGGATTGAACCCATGGGGTACACCAAACAGAAAGAAGCAGCGTGATGTAAATTTCGTAACTATTTCTGAAATAATTTATTTGTTTCAGTCTTTTCCCTATAATTTTTAAAGTCTGTTAGAAGTTGAAGTATTAATAATAATGCAATCAACAAACAAAACTCTGAGTATGCTATCTTGGTCAAATACAGAGAGATTTTACACCTCCATATGTAGATGATGGTCTCATTGAAGTTGTTGGGTTTAGAGATGCCTGGCATGGACTTGTTTTACTTGCTCCAAATGGTCATGGAACACGCCTTGCTCAGGTATGTGGATACGATGAAATATTGTATGCATATATTTTTTATTTTTTTTATTATTTGAAGTTCTCAGATGACAACATTCGTAGTCGTGTTTTTCTTTTGGAAATACTTTCCAAAAATTTACTTGCCATCGGTTCCAATTAGTATTATTATTTTATTGATTTTAAAATTCTAAATGTCTTGAAATAATCTTGTCATTAGGCAAAAAGAATCCGCTTTGAGTTTCACAAAGGTGCAGCAGATCATACATTCATGAGGATTGATGGGGAACCTTGGAAGCAACCTCTCCCAGTTGATGATGATACTGTTTTGGTAGAGATTTCGCACCATGGCCAGGTTAACATGCTTGCCACTTATGAATCCAAGTCTAAAAGTGTGTATGATCCATCATCACCTCATCA